>Ga0137302_10006_pt1 | contig 263458 bp, 198 predicted proteins | sample Ramsor2O_GlcNAcB_FD_97184 | JGI IMG/M metagenome (GOLD analysis project Ga0137302, IMG submission 97184) | Mouse cecal microbial communities from Vienna, Austria - N-Acetylglucosamine amended with D2O_GlcNAcB | ecosystem: Host-associated > Mammals > Digestive system > Large intestine > Cecum... | reverse complement strand
GCTTTTGTAAATAGTATTAGTATTGTTATTAATTAGAATGTATTATGAAAAGAATGATTCCCTTAGTGTTATTAGTTGTGTTTACAGCTTGTAACAATTCATTTATTGATGAAAAAGTATCAGTTGATGAAGTTTCTGAACTTGTTGATTCTGCAACAATTGCTGCCGAATCAGTTCCTATTGAAGATGTTATCCCTATTATGGCAACATCGACAAAAGCTGAATATGAAGCGATTCGCTTAGTTAATAATCCAGATTCGACTAATTTAGTTACTGTCAAAGAATATAGTATAAGTACACCTCTTACAAAAGCTGGTGACTATACTATTATCAAGGTTGAGTATAATTGGATTGAGGATATGACTTATGTTACCATGCAAGGTGTTACTAATCATGAAATTGTATTAAACAAAACAGCTGTTACCATCAGTGAAAGTGTTGCAAATAAATGGGGTATTGATCCGGGATATTATTATGTGTATTCTTGGAAACTGACTTTGGTTTACAATCAATCAAGATCACATGAGTTTGTAATAGGTGATTATGCAGGAGTCAAACCTAGTGATGAAAATTCTTATGGTTATGATTTAGTGCAAACGGGAAGTAATCAATGGACTGTTTCTACTATATATTATCGTTACGAAAAGCGTAGTATTGGTCCAAATTCAGATAGTGTTATTGGTGTCTATTGTATTCCTGTATATTCATTGAATGAGCCGGGGGTAGATTTTAATACCTTCAAATGGCAATATACTCTTCAAGGAGATTATTCATCAAAGTGAATGTTTTTAAGGAAAAAGAAGGTTGAATAAAGTTCTAAAGTAAACAATTTGATATAATAGTCTTATTGTTTACTTTAGGACTTATTGATATTGTTGTGTATTTATAATACTTTGGTAGTAGCTTAACGTAAAAGAGTGTTTAAAAGGTATGAAACCATAGGTCTGTTGTTGCGTATAATTTGTATTTATAATAAAGTGGTTTTCTTCTTAGATAGGAAATAATCGAAAAAAAACGAATATTTCTTGCATAATATATTCGGAAACAGTACTTTTGCAGTCTGAAATTCCGCAGAGGGTAAACAAGTGATATGGAATATGTATCCACCCCCGGGACATAACCTGTTTAAATATAAAAAGACAGATGTACGTAATCGTAGAAATTAACGGACAACAGTTCAAAGCTGAAGAAGGTAAGAAGTTGTTCGTTCATCACATTCAGAACGCAGAAAGCGGTGCTGTTGTTGAGTTTGACAAAGTGTTGTTGGTTGACAACAACGGAGAAGTTAAAGTAGGTGTTCCTACAGTAGAAGGCGCAAAGGTAGTATGTGAAGTACTGTCTCCGCTGGTAAAAGGTGATAAAGTGCTGATCTTCCACAAGAAGAGAAGAAAAGGTTATCGTAAACTGAACGGTCACCGTCAGCAGTTCACTGAAGTGAGTATTAAAGAAATTGTTGCTTAACGTTTAAAGGAGAAAAGAAGAAATGGCACATAAGAAAGGTGTGGGTAGTTCAAAGAACGGCCGTGAATCACAAAGTAAAAGATTAGGTGTTAAGCTTTTTGGTGGTGAAGTTGCTAAAGCTGGTAACATTTTGGTTCGCCAGAGAGGTACAGTTCATCATCCGGGCGTAAACGTTGGTATCGGTAAAGATCATACGTTGTATGCATTGAAAGATGGTGTTGTAACTTTCCACAAAGGAAAAGAAAACCGTTCTTTCGTTTCTATTAAAGAGGTTGTAGCAGAAGCATAATCGTTTTTGTTCAATAAAGAATAGGGAAAGCGGAATGTCTGAAAAGATGTTCCGCTTTTTGTATTTTGGAGATTTTGTTTTGAATGCAGTAGTGAAATGGGAAAGGAAATCAATTATTTGGTAATGGCTATTTTGTTGATAGGCATGGTATTACTGTTGGGAGGAGGATACGGACTATACTCTATCCGGCAGGCTGAAAAGGCGTATGAATCGACGGTCGGTATAGTTAAGCGTGTGGATTATAAAAGGGTGCGCAGGCACCGGAAAGTACTGACCAAATGTGAGATATTGTTGAGATATGATACCCATCGGTATGGTGAGTTGAGTGTTTTGAAAGAACCTATTCTTTCTTTGTGGGGGAAGGGTGATGAAATCCGGATCCTTTATCATCCGGAACGGCCTCGGGAGGTCCGGTTTCCGGTTTGTGAGAAATGGCTGTGGAGTATTCTGCTTGTGGGCGGGGGCGTTTGTGTAGGTGGCGGATTGGCTTTGAGAAGTAAAAATGTGTAAGAACTATTTTAAATATAACAATATGTACGACGATAAATATAACTTTTGTGAAAACGCACCCGGTGATTTCAGTTTTTGTCTGAACGCAGACTGTGCTTCGGCTGGCGAATGCCTTAGAGGATTGGCCGCCCGCGACCTGACAGAGAAGATGGTTGTTGTGTCTGTTATAAATCCGCTGTTGGTTGATTCCATGGGCGTTTCGTCTTGCCGTTTCTTTCGCAAGGCGGAGAAGGTGCGTGTGGCTTACGGATTCAAACGAGCATTGGTGAAGGTGGAGTCAGGGAAAGTTCGCATGGTACGTTCCTTTATGTGCGGCATAGTGTGTCAGCGCGACTATTATTATCTGTTGCGTGGGGATAAGCCTCTCTATCCGCATATGCAGAAGAAAGTCGTTGAGATCTTGATACGATGTGGACTGGAAGAGCCTATCGAGTTCGACCGTTACGAATGGCATTATGAATGGAATAAGCTGTAATCTGTTTTGCATCCAACTGCTTATACAATTGCATTCGGTAGTGCAAACTATTGCATTCAGTGGTGCAAAGGTTTGCATTGACTAATGCAAATTCTTGCATTCTATTGTGCAAAGACGTCAAGATAGTATGGAAAAACTGAAAAGAAGCCGGAAAGGGAAGTGGATGGTTCCGGTTTTATGATGGTTGTTTTTTATTATTGTGATAAAATTAAATATAGTCTGGAGGAAAATTCCTAATTTTGCAAAGGATTAGAGTAGATCTATCCAATGATAAAATAGCAAAGATATTGTAAGAGACATTTCCTTTTATTCCGGTCTGTGAAATCTGGTAAATTTTGTGACTACAGGATAAGGCTAATGGTTCTTATGTTATTTACGTGGGCTGTTGCTTATTAATGTAGTCAGGGCTTACCAGAGCCTCACAGACATAGTAGCAACAGTGCCACGTTTTTTCTTTGATAACATTAAATAAATTATGATAAACGACCAACTGTTTCTGAAAAGAGAAATATTACAGAAAGAAGAGGAAAGACACCGGTTGACGTATCTTGGTGTCATTGATAATTTCGAGAAGGCTGTTGACACTATGTTGTTTCAATATAATGAGTCTTGCTTTACGAAAACCGGTTTCTTGGATTATTTTTATACTAAAGTTGTTGGATATTCCAATTTTATAGCTACACAGAAAACTTCAAACATCAAGCTAAAGATGCATTTGTTTTATTTCTCCAATATGTATTTAAAACGTAAGAAAGATAGAATGCAGGCACTATTGGACAAAGAACTGGCATATAATAAAATATCTATCGGTTATTTTTTTCCGTTGGATGTATTTGAAGAATATTATGCACTATTTTGTTCATGTTCCCGAATATTCAATACTCCGACATTTGTCAATGAGTTTTTTCAAGAATATATTGATAACCAATATCCTCTATCCATTCAACAATATTTGCAGTACCTGAGAAAAAATATATCTTCTTTTTGGAGTGTCACTTGTTCTTATGTAAAAGAAATCATCGAAATAGCAGCTCGGCATCTTCTGTTTGCTTCGTTACCCAAAGAACAAACCGATTTGATCAAAGATGCGGCTTGGAGCGACACATATGAGATTTTGCAAAACAAATTGCAGACAGACAATACTCTTTTCTTCAAAAGCGGAACTGATTTTAGAAATTATGTTGTCCAAATATGCAATTACCGCCTACAAAATCAACGACTCAAATATACGTCTAAAGAAGAATCGATAGAGCTTTATCCTTATTTGGATTTAGAAGAAGACGAGCAATCGGATAATCCCGAAAGTTCATGGCTGGACATAGACATTCACAATTCCTATGAAGTCGCTTACGCAATATCAATCATACTATTGAATTCAGAACATCCTCTTTATAAAAAACTAACGCAAGGAATAGAAGATAAAGTGGATATTTTATTACGAAAAGTTATAGAAGGGCAAAGTTATAACCACATAGTAGAAGCCAAGTATAATCTTCTTCCCGGGTCTTCTGATTTTGTCAAGACAGTAACGAAAACAAGAAAAGAATACGAACGGGTCAGGAAAACATTACAAGAACGTTTTATTAACATAAAAAAAGAACAAGAAAAATGTCACATTTGATTTCAGGATCAGATAATAGAGAAAAAACATATCATGGATAACCAAAATATATGCAACAAGATGCAAGTAGAACGGTACCTCTTGAACCAAATGGAGCAAGAAGAAGAAACACGTTTTCAAGAGCATCTGACACAATGTGAATCATGTCGGGATTATCTGACTAAAATTCGGGTTGTAGCAACAATTGTAGAAGAAAACGATTTACAGGATATACCGGATTCTACTTCCCGAAGGAAGAAAATACAGATGTGGCGCTGGTCATCAGTTGCAGCTTGTATTTTATTTGTGATCAGTATTTCTGCTTTTTGGCATACACGACAACAGAAAACAGATGAAGTATTATATCCGACTTCCATCGAATATCGGAATCGTGCATCCGGTAACCATGCCTTTGTCAAATTATTATATCCTGACCAAGATTCGATTTGTATACCCTTTCGCCAATCGGTCTTGTTCAAATGGGATTCTCCATGCATATATCAATTAAAAGCACGATATAAGGATACTATCTTGTTGGATGTCAAAGGAAATGGATTGGAATATTCTTTATCTACCGAGTCATTTGCTCTTTATCCATATATAACCTGGGATCTGAAAGTTGACGAACAATCTTATTCCGGACAAATCATTTTTTCTAACAATTAAAAAAATCATGAAGCGCTTTATCTTTATTCTACTATCTAATTTGTTTTTTCTATCTGTGATAAATGCACAACAGGTAACGAATCTTACGGCTACAGCTAACAATGACACAATTCAAGTTAGTTGTACGTTAGAAACTGATGTTCTCTGCTCTTTGCAATTGCAATATTCCGAAAACAACGGGCTTACCTGGAATGATTGCAAGACCATACAGGGGGATATCTCCGACCAAGCAAGCGGAGAAAAAAACATTTATTGGAACTGTTTGAAAGATAACGTGCTAATGGGAAATTTCATTTTCAAAATCATTCTTCATACAACTTCGATTTCGACAGTTCCTCAAAAGGAGAAAGAACCTCTTAAAAACGCACCTAAACCAACACAACAGATGGAAAAGCAACAATCTTCAGGTCATTTTATGATCCTGCCAGGATGTTCTTTTGGTAATATATTATCTTATTCATTTATGGCCGGATATATGAAAAAATGGGGTGGCTATGTCAAGATTAAGTCTTCGTTTGGAAGCAAAGATAAAAATGCAACAAAAGGAGATGTGGAAGATGCCTTCTTTAACGGCAATTCAAAAAAAGGGCGCTTTTCCGTATATGCCGGAACAGTCGGCCAACTTCATCCAAACATTTGTATGTATGCCGGAATTGGATATGGTAACAAATGGTTGCAATGGGAAACGGTCAATAGCGAACAGATTGAAATCGCAAGTGGAACGTATTCCGGTATCGATTCGGAAATAGGAGTATTGTTTAAAATAAAAATGTTCACTCTGGGTGGCGGATTTAACTGCCTGATTGGACAAGGACATAAAAACGGAGAAGGAAATATTTCAGTAGGTGTCATATTTTAAAAGTTCAACAAGATGAAACAGATTCTATACATATTCAGTGTACTATTTTTATTGGGCTGTGAAAAAGAACTTCAACCGGTACAAATAGCAGTCTCAACCGGTGATGCAACTAATATTACGACTAATAGTGCTTCCATCCAAGTCAGTATGGATAAAAATGATCTTATTAATGAAATAGGTGTTTTTTGCAGTACAGATTCTTTATTCAATTCCAATACAGTAAACAAAAGTTCCATTCAAACAATAACTGGAACTCATTTTAATTTCCAGTTATCTAACTTATCTGATGGAACCAAATATTTTTATAAAGCTTACGCATCTGGAAAATCAAACAGTATTTATGGGATAACGAAGTCATTTACGACCGAGCAACTTCAATTATCAACTTCTATCAATAATATCGAAGCAGGTGATCTGGAAAATACATACAGTGTAAAGATTAACAGTAACACTGATTGGCATGCATCCTCCAACCAAAATTGGTGTGAAGTTTCCCCAAACACAGGGACGACCAATAGCACTATCAATATTCTGTTGAAAGCAAACACAACAACATCCGCAAGACAAGCTATAGTAACCGTTACTGCCGGAAACAAAGAACAGAAAATAACAATCAATCAAAAAGGTTGTCATGAAAACTTAGCGGTTTCTTCCAATTATTTCTCGGTCAGTCCGGAAAATAAATCTTATAATTTCGTCATATATACGAATATGTCATGGGAGGCATCTTCCGACCAATCTTGGTGTGTTTTATCTTCTTCATCTGGAAATGGAGAAAATACTCTATCTTTCAATGTCTCAGAAAATACAACCGGCTTGGAAAGAAAAGCGGTCGTAAAAGTCAAATCCGGCTCCTTGACCCAAGAAATCACGATCATCCAACAGAGCAAGTCTGCAACATTGTCTGTTTCAACAAATATTTTTTCTGTCAATGCAGATAGAAACACCTACAATTTCTCAATCACAAGCAATCTCGATTGGACTATCACTTCTGATCAGTCTTGGTGTACCCCTTCCATTGCAGCTGGTTCTAATAATCAAACTGTTTCTTTTGTGGTTTCAGAAAATACATCTGCACAAGAAAGGACGGCTATGATTTCAGTAAAAGCCGGAACACTGCTTCAACAAATAACAGTGACACAAACAGGAACCAACCAAACATTGGCTGTTTCCAGAAATTCTTTCCTTTTTGGCTCAGAAAAAGGGCATGGAGAATTTACTATTAGCAGTAATACCAATTGGAACATCTCGTCTGACAAATCCTGGTGCAGTGTTGCTACCACATCAGGTTCCAACAATAAAACAGTCTCATTTTTAATTACAGAAAATACATCGACACAAAGACGAAGTGCAATTATCACGGTAGAAACAAGTTCATCTTCCATTCAAATCGTAGTTACTCAGGAAGGAAAAATCGAAGTACTTCCTAACCTGTCTGTTTCTCCGGAATCTATATCGGTAACAGCAGATGAGCAGACATCCAGTTTCAGCATCGCAAGCAATACGAACTGGACGATTTCATCCAATCAAACTTGGTGTACACCTTCGGTTACATCTGGAAGTGGAGATAAAACGATTACTTGTTCAATAGATGAGAATACACAATCGCAAACAAGAACAGCAACAATAACGATTCGCATAGATAATTTATTTAAGACGATTACTGTTACTCAAGAAGGAATGACAGGTATGCCACAAGAATTAAAAGTATCTTCTAATTCTTTATCCGCATCAGCAAATGAGCAAACTGTAAATTTTGATATCTTAAGTAATATGGATTGGACTATTTCTTCTGATCAAACTTGGTGTATTCCTTCTGTAACATCAGGAAGTGGTGATAAAGAAATTAAACTTTCTTTAAAAGAAAATAAATCAGCAAAAGAAAGAATTGCAATTGTTTCTGTAAAAGCTGGGAATTTGTTTCAACAAGTAACATTAAAACAAATAGGAGCAGATGCATATTTATCAGTATCTACAGAATCATTATCAGCAATAGCACATGGTCAATCATTAGATTTTTTAATATGGAGTAATTCTGATTGGAATATTAGTTCTAACCAATTATGGTATAAATTATCTGCTACAACAGGTGAATATAACAAAAACATAAGTGTTGATTTTAGTGAAAATAGCAGTTCTGAAATGAGAACAGATGTAATTACTATCAATTCAGGCTCTCTATCTAAACGTATTGTACTTACTCAAATAGGAAATAATATTTCAATTATTGATATTCCTGATAATAATTTTAAATCTTATCTAGTAAAAGAATTTGATATAGATAACGATAATGAGATTTCTAACTATGAAGCATCTTTGATTAAGAGCATATCATGTGAAAATAGAAATATAAAATCAATAAAAGGTATAGAATCTTGTGTGAATTTAACTTTTTTATGTTGTGAGAACAATAGTATTGAAAATATTGATATAACGAAAAATGAGTCACTTAAAATATTAAGGTGTGGAAATAATAATATAAAAGAAATAGACACCAGCAATAATATTAATATTTTGACATTAAACTGTGGAAATAATCCATTAGTAAGATTAGATCTTATTAATAATCCTAATTTAGATTTTCTTTCATTTACAGATACAGATATAAAATCTATAGATTTAAGTAAAAACCCACTTTTAACTTGGTTAACTTGTTCAAATAATAGAAATCTTGAAGAACTTGATTTAAGTAACAACATAAAGATAGAAACATTAATATGCTGGAATGTACCTAAATTGAAAAACATATATTTCACAAAAGGACACATTGTTAGATCAACATATATTGATAATAGTATAAATATAATATATAAATAAATGAAATACGTATATCTATTTTTAACAATAATGATGATAGCTTGTGAGAAAGATCCTATTCTTCCTGTTTTTATATCTATTAAAGATATAAAAAGTTCGATTGACTATACAACTTCTGTTATTCAATTTTCCATAACAGGAAATGCCAACAAAGCTGGTGTTATGTATGGTATAGAGAAAGAGTTATCGAATACCCAAATACAATATGCGGAAAAGGCAAATGGTGAAATCTCTGTTCAATTGAATGGGCTTGAACAGGGAAAGGAATACTTTTATAAGGTTTTTGTAGAAGACAAAAAGGGGAATCAGATGTTTGGTGAGATAAAAAACTTTATAACACTTTCGCCTTCCGTAAAAACCGGTGATGCGACTGAGATAACTACAGAAACAGCAACTCTATCTTTGAGTTTTAAAGGAAGTAATCTGAGTGAAGTTGGTATTCTATATTCAACAGACGAATTATGCAAAGATAATCTTCAGACAGTCTCAAATACAAGTCCATCCGGTAATAATTTCAGCTTTGAAGTTAAAGAATTGAACCCAGGAACAACTTATTACTATAAGGCTTATGTCAAATATAAAAATGGAACGATTCATTATGGAGAAATAAAATCGTTCCAGACAGATGACTTTGAGATACCAATATCATTTATAGAAGCAGATTTTGATGGTGGTGTATTTAATTTTGAATTAAATGCTCCTAATATAGAATGGGAAATATCAACAGAACAATATTGGATCACTGTAAATCCTAATAAAGGAATAAGTAAATCTACGATAAATGTTCATATTGCTCCTGTAGAAATTCCATATGAAAGAAAAGGATTCATTATTATCAAAAATACAAATTCAAATGTGACAAAAATTATATCTGTTGTGCAGGCAAGTAAAGAAAATATTTCGAATAAGCTAAATTTATCTATACCTGGAGATTTTGTGTGGGAAGAAGGAGGTACCAATTTCTTCGTAGTCAATTCTGATGTATATTGGACAGCATCATCTAATCAAGATTGGTGTAAAATCAATACTCCATCAGGTAAAAATCAACAAATTGTATCTTATACGGTTGATCCATTGGATGATATCGAAAAACAACGAGTGGCAATAATTACTATTCATTCTACTGATGGTGTTCAATATTTTTCTGTCGGACAAGAATCTACAAATGCATCTGTATTCATGTCAGGGGGAGCAATCGATGTATGTAATAGTATTTGTTATAATATGCATGGAAGAATAAAAGCACCAGGAGAATGGACTGTTAGTAGTACAGAAGAATGGTATCAGTTTGAAAAGCAGTCTGGGGTAGGTGAGGAAGAAGTAGAAGCATATATCCAAATAAATGATACTTATCAAAATAGAGCTACAACAAATATTTTAAAATCAGGTAACAAGATATTTAAGAATCATGTCATACAGCGAGGTAAAAGAGATATTACTTCTAAAGAATTGCCAGACATTGAAATGATATTTGTACAGGGTGGAAGTTTTATGATGGGAAATAGTCAAAATGAATCAAGTAGTCCTATTCATAAAGTAACATTGAGTGATTTTTATATTGGTAAATATGAAGTTACTCAAGATTTGTGGGAAGCTGTCATGGGAAATAATCCATCTCATTATATAGGAGAAAACCTACCGGTTAATAGTATAGCTTACAACCAAGCCCTTGAATTTATTGATAAGTTGAATCAATTAACAGGTAAAAAATATCGTCTACCAACAGAAGCTGAATGGGAATATGCAGCAAAAGGTGGAAATAAAAGTAAAGGATATATTTATAGTGGTAGTGATTCGTATAATGATGTTTGTAATTTGGCGTGGAAAGCTTCTGTTGCTTTTGTTGGTTCTAAAGAACCTAACGAATTGGGTATTTATGATATGACAGGGAATGTCTCTGAATTTTGTTCTGATTGGTATGGTCCATATTCATCTTTGGAAGAGTATAATCCAACAGGACCTGTATCTGGAGATAAAATTGTTGTCAGGGGAGAGTACTATTTTCATACAACAACGTCTGATCGCTTTTGGGGTTATCCTGGTGTATATGGCAATAGCAATGGTTTTCGTTTAGTCTTAGACAAATAATACAATATACAATCATGCAAAACAAATACAAAATACTATTTATTTTATCTGTTGTTGCACATACTTTATGTGCTCAAGTTACTGCTCCTCTCCAGTTCCGTGTTCCCGTAGAAACCTATGTCCGCTCCTATGTTGAACCTCGTCTACAAACTTGGCTTAAATGGGATCGGTACGAAGAATCGACGCAACAATATAAAGAACGGACAAGTGATGAAAATCGCCTCAGTCAAATAACGAAATGGGAAAACGAAGCATTAGCCATTTATAAGAAAAAATATGCAGAAACAATCAATTGGAACCAGTTCCATATTGAAGGAGATTACGATCCGGATAATGAATGCTTCTTGATTCGTTCCGAGCAATTCGGACAATTGACCGTAAAAGTCCCGCGAGGAAAAACAGCCAAAGAGTTCATCTCCTATTTTGATTCAGTAAAAGTCAGCCAACCGGATTTCTATTTTTCTGACAATTATATCGGTTTGGACAAATTGACTTTCACACTACCTAATGGACAACAGGCTGTTTATGATAGCCGTGCACAGAACACGTATGCACATTTGAACATTTCGTATGATCTGGAATTGACCAAGTTAAGAGAATTGAATATTGAAAACCGAAATCGGCAGATTACTCAACAACCCATAAGTAACCTATCTGACGTTGATATGCAGATACCACAAACTGGAATTACGAATGATGAAACCTATGCCGTTATCATTGGTAACGAGCATTATCATTACGAATCTCAAACTCGGTTTTCAAGTAATGATGCCAAGATTTTCTATCAATATTGTATCAAAACATTAGGTATCCCATCCCGGAACATATTCAGCAAAACAGATGCGACCTATGGCGATATGCTGACATCCATTCAATTCCTGAAAAACGCAGTCAAGGCAAAAAACGGGAATGTACATATCGTATTTTATTTTTCCGGTCATGGAATGTCTGATATCAAGACAAATGGTATGCACCTTTTACCGGTAGATTGTAGTTCGACAACGCTACAAGCCGCTTTAAAAGCCGAAAACCTATATCGGGATTTAGCCGATATGCGAGCCCTTTCCGCTACAGTCTTCTTGGATGCTTGTTTTAGTGGGAAAAGTGATGAAGGAGCTTTGACTGCATTAGTAGATGGGGCGGGTATAGAAGTTACTCCACGTAAAGAAATCTTAAACGGTAATTTGGTCGTCTTCAGCGCAACTACCGATGCGGAAATTGCTTATCCTTATGAAGAAAAGCAACATAGGATGTTTACCTATTTCCTGTTAAAAAAGTTACAGGAAAGCAAGGGGACAACATCTTATGCTGATTTGGCTACCTATCTGATCAACAACGTAAAGTCGCATGCATTCGACGTAAACCGGAAGATGCAGACACCTCAAGTGCAAACTTCGAGAGCTATTTCTGAAGTTTGGAAAAACTGGAAACTAATAAAGGAATAATCAAAAGTAAATTCAATGAAACAGTTCTTAGCCATCAGTATCGTATCAATCCTATCCGTGGCCTCCTACGGACAAAATACATTTCAGGAACAGTTTGATACATTCAAGAATGAGGTGCATCAACAATATGTGGTTTATAATGACTCTATCAATAAAGTTTTTATCAAATCGATAGAAGAAAACTGGATTAAGTTCCAAACAAATCACCCGATTCCAGTTCCCAAGAAACCGATTCCACAGATGGATGTACAAATTGCACCGGAAGAAAGCGATTCTACTTTGGAATTGGAGATAGATAGCATCATTCGCCAAAAAGCTTCATCGGAAGATGTCAATTTGTGGGATGCGCCTATTTCAAACAAAGAAAAAGGACAGAAAACAATGGTCTCATATTATGGTTCGGAGCTACAGTTCCTTTATTTTCCCGAATACAAATATTTTTTGACGAACCTTGATGAGAAGACAATAGCATCTGTATGGGAACAATTATCCGATTCACCTTATACGGAATTGATCAACACATTACTTTTTTACAAAAACGATATGAATTTGAATGATTGGGGAATGTTCCAATTATTAAGTCGAATCACAGAAAAATTTTATCCTGGGAGAAGAAACGAACAAACGATTTTTTCTATATTCATTATGAATCAGTTGGGATTTCGGATGAAGATTGGCAGATGTAACAACAGACTCATTCATCTTGTCCCTTTTCAGACAACGGTCTATGGAAAACCTTTTATTAATTTTGATGGCGAAAAATATTATATATTGGAAGACACAAATACAGATGGAGGTATATATTCCTATACAATTGATTATCCCAATACGATCAAACACATAAATTTGCATGCCCAGAGGCCTTTCAGGTTATCTTTATCATTGCATGCCAAACAATGTCATGTCGGAGACAAGGAATATAGCATCAACATAAACAAAAATCTGATTGATCTGTTTCAGACGTATCCGCAAACTGAGATTTCGGTTTATGCCAATACTCCGCTTTCCAACATAACACGAAAAAGTCTTGAGAAAGAATTGTTACCCCAATTATCGGATAAGACAGAACAAGAAGCGGTGAATTATCTTTTGCAGTTCGTGCAGACCTCGTTTGAATACAAAAACGACCTACAACAGTTTGGGTATGAAAAGTTTTTCTTTGCGGAAGAACTGTTTTACTACCCTTTTTCCGATTGTGAGGACAGATCTGTTTTGTTCTCACAACTAGTCAGACGTTTTTTGGGATTGCAGGTTGTTCTATTGGATTATCCAGACCATGTAACAACAGCGGTCAAGTTTAACAGACCTGTTTCCGGTGACTTCATCAATGTGGAAGGTGAAAAATATATTATTTGCGATCCGACATACTTACATGCAAAAGTGGGGCAGTCAATACCACGTTATAAGGAACAAAAAGCTCAGATCTACATATTGGATTAATTTTTTCATGTTCGAATGTCACAAATTCATATTGAAGCAGATAATAGAACAAATAACAATTTAAAATATAATCAAAATGAGAACAAAGTATGTATTTATCTTATTCAGTCTGTGCACTTTTTTTATGGGATGTGGTAGTAGCAAACAACCAAGTAACCCAACACAACCTAAATCCGAACTTCGGAAAGAATTAAAACAGACAGCTATCAAACAAGCAAGAAAAGAAGCAAAAACGTACAAAAAAGAGGGATTCAAGACATTTATTGGTGGTATTCCTTTAGAAAAACAAATTGAAAATGCATGGATGAAATCTGTCACAACAGATGAGTCAGGATTACCGGCATACCTTGTTGCCAATTCAAGAGTGATTGGAGGTAATGTCAGTTCGGCAAAGATGCAAGCAAATCATCAGGCTAAAGTTGAACTGGCTGGATTAATGAGTTCCAATATCAGTTCACTTATAGAAAGCAGTGTTTCTAATAAAGAATTAACAAGTGAGGAAGCCGTTGCAATCAACAAGGCAGTACAAGCAAGTAAAGAATTAATCATTGCAGATCTAGGACGTGTTGCGAAAGAGATTGAGATTTATAGAGATTTGAGTAATAAAAATGTGGAAGTAATGGTTTGTCTTTCTTATAGTTCTAAAGCTGCAACAGATGTGGCAGTCAAAAGTATCCATCGTAATTTGGAACAAGAAGCCGAACATTTGCATGACAAATTGGATAATTTGACAGGAATCAAACAAATTATATCAACCAATAATACAAATTTGCAACAAGAGTAAAAAAGCGTTAGTTTTGTAGATAATCCAATTAATTCTGATATGCATAAAATACTATCTATTCTGTTTATTTTGTTTGCTCTTTCTGTCTCGGCCCTTTTTGCACAAACCAAAAGGGTTCATGCTACGGGGTGTTGGGAAATAGCAAATATCACCCCTGAAGCAGCAAGAAGTAAAGCCATAGAAGATGCAAAGAACAATGCTCTTCAAAATGCAGGCATATCGGAATTTTTTGCGGTTATGAATACGAGCTCTGTATCAGATCGCTTAAATCATTTTGTTAGTTCAAGTAGTTCTGAGTTTTCTGGAGAGATAACGAATTTTAAAATTGTGAAAGAACAGATTCTCACAGAAGAGAAACATCTGTTTTATACTGTTGATATAGATGCGGTTATCCGAATTAGAGAAAATAAACGAGATTTGGAGTTTGATGCTTATATTGAAGGAATAAAGGAAGTTCCTTATCAGGATGGTGAAAATTTTTCATTTAGCATTCGCCCTACCAAAACTTGTTATGTTCGTGTGTTTTGGTTTGATGAAGCTGGAAAAGGAAATATTGTGTATCCTAATCCGGCTGAACCATCTCAACAACTATGCTTTAATGAACATAATTTTTTCCCTATTACGCAGGATTACAAAATCAGAAAAGAAACACAAGAACCTATTGAAAGTATTTCTGTTATTTTTATTTTGACCAAAAAGGACGTTCCTTATACAAGGAAGATGACATTAGAAGATTTTCATCAATGGGTATTGTCGGTTCCTTCAGATCAAAGAATCCTTAAATTTTATAATATTCATATCATACATTAGCAACAGCCTTCCTTTGGATTATTCCTTCTCTTAAAAAACAAAGGAATAGAATCATATATCATGTGTCTGTGAAATCTGGTAAATGTTCCGACTACAAAATGGTCAATGATTCTGACACTTTAAAGTGTTGGCTGTTGCTTATTTCGTGTATTGTTGTTGGATGGGAAGAAATGAGGCTTTTTATGCGGACTGTTTTTTCTATCGGTTGGATAAAGGGTATTCTGTGTGGATTATAAAAGGGTGCACAGGCACCGGAAAGTACTGGGAAATGATTTGGTAATTCACGAAAAATCTAGTGTGTTCAAGGATATATTTACAGAGACATAAAAGAGCGTTCAGTAAATTTTTTAACCTTCCCAGCAAAATAAAGGTGGAAAATGCAGAAAGGTCTATATTACCGTCTATGCAGGCTGTCTCTAATCCATAAAAAGTTGTTTGAATTATGATTTTGTTGTTTAATTTGTTATATTTGCGAAAGAATTACAAATTAGGAGGATAAAATGGTACTTGAAATTCGTTTGAGCAACTTCTTCTCAATTAAAGATGAGGTAGTACTGGATATGCAGGCAGCAAGCATACAGACTAAAAAGGCAAAGGAACTTGAAGAAAATACATTTGTATGCGGTGATGAACGGTTGCTTAAAACTGTTGCCATTTATGGTGCAAATGCCTCAGGAAAGAGCAGTGTTATCAAGGCTATTCGCGCTTGTGTGGGAATGATATTCTCATCTCACAATTACAACGAGAATACGATATTTGCCTTTACTCCGTTCAAATTCGGGGGCATTGGCAGGCCAAGCACATTCTTAATTCGCTTCCTTCTTGAAGGTATCGAATATGAATATTCTTTTGAACTCAATAAAGTTGAGATATTGAAAGAGGCACTGTATTATTATCCGAATGGTCGTCGTTCACTGGTATTTTCTCGTGATGAGACAAAGGGACCCGACAAAAAGGATATCTATGAATTCCGCTCGGTGATTCGCCGCCCTATGGATGTTGCTGCTAACACCTCCAAGAAAACGCTTTTCGTATCGCGTGCCAGCCAGATGGACCGAGATGTCGCAAAAGATGTTTTTAGATATTTCAATGAGCGTTTTATTCTGAATTATTTCGGATATAATTCGTTCTCTGTCGAGCGCTTGTTGAATGAGAACAAAGAGCAGTTCCTTAATGTGCTGCGAATTGCCGACAGCGACATTGTCAAAATCGACAGCCGGCACGAGAATAAAGTCCTGTCTACTGCGGTGATTGATCTGGCTGAAAACCAGATATTGTCGGTAGAGGATATTCAGAAATCGCAGTTGGTTATTACTACCTACCACAAGAATAATCCGGATATACCCTTCAATTTTTTTACTGAAGAGTCTGATGGGACACAGCGTTTATTCAATATGATGCTGACGATTCTGGATATCGTCAAGAATAATAAAATCTTGTTGATAGATGAAATCGAGACGCAGCTGCATATAAAACTGGTAGAGTATATTATCGGTTTGTTCAATAAAAGTGAATCGGCGCAGTTGATATATACTACGCATAATACATATCTGCTTAATACCAATAAGTTGCGTAAGGATCAGATATATTTTGTCAACAAACGGGATGACGGGTCCTCGGATTTGTATTCGCTGTTTGATTACAAAGATTTTCGCGACGGACTAGATGCAGAAAAGGCATATCTGCAAGGTCGTTTTGATGCCATCCCGTATATTGACGAACAGGCGGATAGTTTTATAAAATAGAAATCGATATGGGACGACAAATAAGAAAATCTAAAGGTAAAACAATGAAACCAAACTTCTTTGTTTTCTGTGAGGGGGAGTCTGAGGTTGCCTATATCAGTCACCTTCGTTCGCAATACCGTGCGCCTATTCAGATTATCCCTAGAAAGAGCGATTCGAACATATCCGTTCGGTATATAGAGAATTGTAAACGGGAATATGTTGCAACCAAAAATGATAAAACATTTCTAATGTTTGACCTAGATGTGGACGGAATGCTGGAACACCTGCAAAGTATTCCGGATGCGGTATTGCTGGTGTCGAATCCATGTATTGAGTTGTGGTATTTACTGCACTTTGAGGAGTGTCATGCCGAACTAATTCAAAACACTTGCATAAAAAAATTGAAAAGACATCTTGAACGCTACACAAAGGGAACTTTGGCATTGAATGAGAAACAGCTATTGTCTGACAAGACATCAGAAGCAACGGCAAGAGCCAAGGTGTTGGAGATATATAATAATCCATCAACTACTGTCTATAAAATGACAGACCTGCTGGAAGGTTTGTAATTTCTTACTGAATAGGATAGTGAAGGCACTTCCTTCTTTCTCCTGGCTTTGCACGTGCAGCTTTCCGTTATGCAGTTTGACGATTTCCCGGGAAATGCTCAGGCCGATGCCGTTGCCGTTTTTCTTGGTACTGAAGAATGGAATGAAAATCTTGTCGCGGATTGAGTCGGGGATGCCCCTGCCATTGTCGGCAACGGTGAGGTAAGGATGTCCTTCTGAGTCATACCCGGAGAAAAGATGTATTTGCGGATTCTCTTTTTCACTTGTGGCATAGGTGGCATTGGTTATAAAATTGATGATAACCTGTTCTATCAAATCCCTGTCCATAAAGGCGGTGACTTCCGGAGCGTTTGTTTTTAGCGTGAAAGCGATCCCTTTTTGTTGAAGGGAAGGATTCATCAGGGAATGAACAGAACTCAGCAAATCATAGAGATTATATGATTTCATATCAGGTACTATCTTTTGGCTTAGATTACGATAGGTTTCGGCAAAGCGCAGTAGGCCTTCACTTCTCCGGTGAATTGTGTCCATCGCCAGTTCCATATCTTCCAGATCCGTAGTAGACGGTTCGGATACATTTTCTTTCAATGTATGTATTTTTCTTCTGAGCGTATCCGAGAGGGATGAGACAGGGACGATAGAATTCATAATCTCATGAGTCATTACATTGAGTAATCCTTTCCAGGCACCCGATTCGACTTCTTCCATCGTTGCGCTTACATTATGGAAGGCAATCAGTTTGTAGGTTTTCCCTCCGGTTTGAAAGACGGAAGCGTTTGTCATTGTTTTGATGGTTTGCTTCCGGGCATGGATCGTTATCAGGGTACTTTTGTTTACCGGGATATCGAGCAGTTCATTGAAAAGGTTTTCGTTTTGCTTTTTCAGCCAGTTGATATTCTTGATATGAGGAATGTTGAGCAGGGTCGTAAAAGAATCATTCATCCATAGTGATTCATGGGTTTCCACATCATAGGCGAGGATACCTGTATCGACCAGTTCCAGCATCTCTTTCAGGTAATGCTGCTGCGCTTCTTTCTCGGCCGCCAGATTCAGGAAGGCATCCGTGATAGATTGGAACCGGGGGGATTTCCTTGAAAAATCTCTGTTAATGATGGACTCGGCAAATTCGTCAATATCCTGTTTTGTTTTCCTGCGTACATATATTATATATAGCAGAAGTATAACGATTAGGATGGATAGGGCGATCGTCATAGTCCGTGTTTTTCTAGCCGGCGGTATAAGGCTCCCCGGGTTAATCCCAGTTCTTTTGCCGCTTGCGATATGTTTCCGTTATGTTTTTGAATGACCTGTTCGATGGCTGTCTTTTCCAGATCATCCAGATTATGTGTCGGTATCGGTTGGGCATTTTCTTCCTGTTGCTCTAAGGGAGAGAAGGTGATGTCTTCCGCTTTCAGCACATCGCTGTCGGCCATGATAACGCCTCTTTCTATGGTGTATTGCAGCTCGCGTACGTTGCCGGGGTAATGATACAGCATCAGTTTCTTTTTGGCTGAGTCGGCTAAACGGAACTTTTGTTTGAAATACTTTTTCTCATACATTTTCAGGAAATGTTTTGCCAGCAGGATAATATCTTCGCCTCGTTCACGTAGAGGCGGTACGGTTATCTCTACTGTATTGATTCGGTAAATCAAGTCTTTACGAAACTTTGCTTCGTTGGCTAACTCCCGTAATGGCAGGTTGGTTGCTGACAGCAGACGGATATCCACCGGCATCGGTGTATTGGCTCCGAGGCGGGTCACTTCACGGTTTTGCAGCACGGTCAACAGTTTGGCCTGCTGTTGCAAAGTTATATTTCCGATTTCATCCAGGAAAAGTGTCCCTTTATCTGCTGCCTCGATTAAACCGGTACGATCTTCACGCGCATCTGTAAATGCTCCCTTTTTATGTCCGAAAAGTTCGCTCTCGAAAAGGGTTTCCGTCAGGGAACCTACGTCTACTTTTACAAATGGCTGATTCCGGCGAAGGGATGACTGATAGATGTAGCGGGCAACAAGATCTTTTCCTGTTCCGTTTTCTCCCAAGATCAATATGTTTGCATCGGTAGGTGCTATCTTTTGCAATTTATGGAACAAAAGCTGCATGCTTTCCGAGTTTCCGATAATCTCTATATCAGTATTTCTTTTATTTGTTTTCTCTTTACTGTCCGGAGTTGCCTGTTTCCGAAGTGTCTCCGACAGGATATTCAGCAGATGCTCGTTATGCCAGGGTTTGACGATAAAGTCTGCGGCCCCTTCTTTTAGGCTTTTGATGGCTAGGTCTATATCTGCATAGGCTGTAATCATAATGACTGACAGGGAAGGTTTCCGTTTCTTTATTTCTTTCAGCCAGAACAGACCTTCGTTGCCGGTGTTGATGGAGCTTCTGAAGTTCATATCCAACAAAATAATGTCTATGTCATTCTCTGTGACCAGCTTATGAATGTTGTCCGGGTTTGTTTCTGTCAGTATTGTTTTCACTTCCATCTTCAGCAAAAAACGTACGGCGGTCAGAACGTCTTTATCATCATCAACAATCAGTATATTTGCCTGGTGTAAGTTCATAATTACTCTTGTTAGTAGGTTGCAAATATATCAAGAATGAAGTGAATGCCCAAGCTGTTCCTGTTTTTTGTCTGTAGGCAGACATAAGGTGTCCGTTTATGGACACTATTCAAGGGCGGTCGTTTTGTTAATGGGTTAATATATTGGGGATTGCTGTTTTGGCATATCAATTGTTCCGGATTTATATGTAACATGCTAAATTATTCATAAGACTATGATTAGAATAAATGATTTGAGGAAAGTCTATAGGACGGAAGAGGTGGAGACAATTGCTTTGGATAATATGTCGCTTCATGTAAAGGAACATGAGTTTGTTGCCATTATGGGACCGTCGGGATGTGGAAAGTCTACTTTACTGAATATACTGGGATTGCTTGACGATCCTGATTCGGGTTCCTATCTTTTTAATGGGGTTGAGGTTACCGGATTAAATGAAGACAAACGTTGCGATTTGCGAAGGGAGAATATCGGTTTTGTTTTCCAGAATTTCAATCTGATAGAAGAGTTAACTGTATTTGAGAATATCGAATTGCCGTTGGAAAATTGTGGAATGAAAGCCTCCCTCCGCAAAATGAAAGTAGAGAAAGCCTTGAAAAGCGTCCTTCTCAATCATCGCCGTAACTATTTCCCGTCGCAGCTTTCGGGCGGACAACAGCAGCGTGTGGCGATTGCCCGGGCAATTGTCAATGATCCGAAACTGATCCTTGCAGATGAACCAACCGGAAACCTGGATAGTCGCAATGGCCTGGAAATAATGGATCTGCTGACTATGCTCAATGATGCCGGAACCACGATCGTTATGGTAACACACAGTGAACACGATGCCCGTTACAGCCACCGGATTATTCATATGCTGGATGGGAAACCTGTTTCGGAAAATTTCCTGAAAGAATTAGCTTATACCGCAAACTAAAAAACTTACACAATGAATATAAGAAGATCTCTCCGGATTATTTTCCGGAATAAAATATATAGTTTTCTGAATATCCTGGGGCTGGCAATCGGAATTACTTCGGCTGCACTTATCTTTCTCTGGGTGGAAAGTAAAGTGAATTTCAACAAGGCAATCCCTAATTCCCGAAATATATATGTCAGTGCATCTCATTATTTTCCTGTCTCGAATGAATGTATAACAAGCTTCGAATCAAATTCTATGCTGTCAAAAGTTTTGGAGGACGAATTTCCGGAAGTGAAGAGTTGTAGCAGATATAGTGCTCAGCCAGTCGTTTTTGTCCCTGAAAATACAACAGACTCTTTTGAAGAAAAGGGAGCTTATGCCGATTCCACTCTCTTTAATCTGATCGGTATGAAGTTCATAAGTGGTGATGCCTCTTCCGTTTTCGAACCGCAATATTCCATTGTCCTCAGCCGGTCGATGGCTCGAAAGATATATAACGAAGAAGATCCGATAGGAAAGGGGTTGATTCATGAAGGAGTTATATATCAAGTAACGGGTGTGTTTGAGGATATGCCCGGTAATACTTCGTTCCAATTTGAATGGCTGATACCTTTTCGTGTCTTCGTAGAGGAAATGAAAAAAAGTATTTAATGTAAACGAATGGGGGGCTTCCTGGCTGCAAACTTATGTCGAGTTGGAACCGGGAGTGGATCTGGAGCAGTTGAATGAGAAGCTGAAAGGACTCGCTTTTCGTAAAGCCGGGCCGGCTTGTGAGAGTATTCAGATATTCCTTTATCCTCTTAATAAAATGCTTTTGTATGGTCAGTTTAAAGATGGGATAGAAACTGGTGGCGGCTACATAAAGACTGTCTCCCTTTTCTTTCTGATCGGAGTGTTGATACTCCTGATTGCCTGTATCAATTTTATGAATCTATCGACTGCACGTTCCCAAAAACGGGCGTTGGAAGTCGGAGTGCGGAAAACCTTCGGAACCAAACGAAAACACCTGATCCGGCAATTTCTGGTAGAATCGGGGTTGATAACATCGATAGCTCTTTTGCTGTCGGTCGGATTGATCTGGTTGAGTCTTCCCTGGTTTAATGAATTTATAGGCGTTCAATTATCCTTTAGTCTGCTCGATCCGACGATTGTGACCGGACTGGTGGCGATCGGATTGTTTTGTACTTTTCTGGCCGGTAGTTATCCGGCGTTGTATCTGTCTTCTTTCAATCCGTTGACTACGCTGAAAATGCAGAAAGTGAGTAAAGGGGGAAGTGCTGCATGGATACGTCAGGGGTTGGTTATCTTTCAATTTACGATGGCATTTATCCTGATTTGTAGTACTTTCGTTATTTATCTTCAGATACAGCTGGTACAAAAACGGGATATCGGAATAAAAAAAGAAAATCTGGTAAGTTTTCCGGCTACCGAAGAATTGTGTAATGCGTCTTCGGCTGTGCGGAATGAGCTGATCAATACCGGTGTAGTAGAAAATTGTGGGTTTTCAGCCAGTCCGATTCTGAAATCGAGTATGCGTACCAATCCCTGGTATTGGAATGGAAAAGATCCGGAAGATGATGCCTATATTTCTTTTAATTTTGTGTCGGAAGGTTTGATAGATGCTGTCGGGATAAAACTGCTTGACGGAACGGATATCGATCCGGCTAAGAAAAATAATAAGGGAGGGGCAGGAATCCTTATCAATGAGACTCTGGCAAAAAGAATGGGAAGGGAAGGCCGTGTAGGAGGACAAATCGGCCAGTCGCCTGATCACAAATGGGAGATAGTTGGTATTATGAAAGATTTCGTGTTCGATGATTTTTATACACTTGAGCCGGCGTCTGCTTTGTTTTTCTATGATCCTCAAAGAACGTATATATTGTTTGTTCGTCTGAAACCGGATATCGATACGTATGAAGCGATAGGGCGGGTACAGACGGTATTGCGTTCTTTTACACCGTATCATGCGTTTGAGCCGACCTTTATGACCGACCGTTTCGATGATTTGTTTGAGGATGAACATCTGGTAGAAAAGTTGTCTGCCTTATTTGCTATGCTGGCAATTTTTATCTCCTGTTTGGGGTTACTGGGATTAAGTGCCTTTTCTGCCGAACAGCGAACAAAGGAAATCGGTGTCCGCAAAGTATTGGGGGCTAAAATAATAGATATACTATTTTTGTTGGGAAAAGCGTATATGGTACTTTTACTTATTTCTTTTGTAATAGGTATTCCTGTCTCTTTATATGCCGCTAACCACTATCTGAAGGATTATGCCTACCGGATTACACTCGGTTGGGATATTTTTGCAGGAGTGGCCTTGCTGATAACCCTGATTGCTTTGCTGACGGTTAGTTTCCAATCGTTAAGAGCGGCTCTCAACAATCCGGTGAAGTCTATAAAGACGGAGTAATTCGTATTCAAGAGAAAGTATGTACAGACTTTGGATATGGTCTTTATTGTTCACTTGCCTATGTTTTTGAAGTAAAGTCCTGTCATAACGCCCATTTACGTTCGCTCCAGTCTTTTATGGATTTATCATCAGGTGATATTTCCATAAGAGTCAGGAGTGGATCGTATTCTATCGATCAGGTTTCTACTGTTAAATCTTTTCATTCTTTTGTATCATTGTTATCGTTTTGGCAATGCGGTTAGCTTTGGTTTGTTCTGTTTTTGCAGAATTAATCCAATCTATAAATGCTTTTTTTTGACCATGCTTATATTTTTCAAATTTATCTAAGAGGCCCTCCTCATTTTCCATGCACAACAATAATTCTTCGGGTATTATTAATGGCGTATTATCTTCATACAGTGTGATATGTACGATATCTGGAGCTTGCTTTTTTATTTTTTTTCTTATTTCCGATTTTACAGCCAGACCTATATGTCCGTTTCCGATAGGCATCAGGTGTACATTGGAAAATTCATAGTTATCTATCTTTCCTTTTACTTTTAGCATTCCAAAAGGAGTCTTAGGCATTGGGATTTCCGGTATTTCGACAAATGTCCAACTTTCAATTTTATCTAATACGTAATCTTTGTCTACTAATGGCTTTTCTGTTTTCATTTTGCAATATTGATAGTAAGGTTACAAATATAGACTATTGTGGCGACAACAGTATGTCAGTAGGTGAAATAATCTTCTTTCAACTCTAAGAAAACAAATATTCAAAATGTTCTCTATTTCATAGACTTAAGTATTTGAATACAAATACAATTGTATTTAGAAACAAAAACAGTTGTATTTGCAACTAAAAACAATTGTATTTTGAGAAGGAATAAGTCAGTTGATAGATACGTTTAAACGATTGGTTGACCGTCTAGATAGCGACCGGGTTATCTGGCGCTTTGACCCGATGGTGCTGACTGACCGGATTTCTAAAGATGATTTACTGGAAAAGGTTGAGCGTATCGGAAATCAGTTAAAAGGGTATACGAAGAAGCTGGTATTCAGTTTTGCTGATATTCTGGAATATAAGAAGGTAAAAGCGAATCTGGAAAAGAATCATATTAATTACCGGCTTTTTGAGAAGGATGATATGGAGTATCTGGCGAGAGGGTTGATGGGGTTGAACAAATATACCTGTCCGCATAAATGTGAGTATTGTTATGCAAACTCTTCAAAAATGATAGCGGAAGCTAATTATAACCAGCACAAACTGAATCCTTACTTTGAATCGATCGTTGGAATGTGATGGTGTTTTCTAAAAACTTTTCGAATGGTGTTGAAAAATATGTATATTTGCATTATAAGAATCAATCCTAATAAGTATGAGATGGGGTAGATGTTGTAAAGCAAGTAAAAGAAACGGTTCATCGTATTGCTCCAACTACAGAAAGAGAATAAATAAATCATGATATATAAAAATCCTATATTCAGCCTTTGGCTGTTTTTGTTTGTACTGGTCCTGACATCCTGCAGCAGTAAGAAACGTGTGGCACTTCCGGCTGATTTTAAAGGGCCGAAGGAATTGTCACGTTTATATGGTGTGCGTATTACGCCGGATGATAATATCTTTCTTTATAATGAAGGGGCGAAATGGCTGGGGACACCTCACCGGATGGGAGGAAGTACCAAGCGGGGCGTGGATTGTTCCGGGTTTGTGGCGATTGTGTTTCGCGAGGTTTATGGAAAACAGTTGGCACGTTCGTCGGCGGATATGCTGAAATATAATTGTAAGAAGGTCAGTCGTGGCAAATTGCAGGAAGGCGATTTGGTGTTTTTTAAAACAGGAGGAGGCAAGAAAAAGACGCCTAACCATGTAGGAATTTATCTGAAGAACGGGAAGTTTATCCATACCAGTACTTCCAGGGGAGTAATGGTCAGCAGCTTGAGCGAACCCTATTATACCCGGAGCTGGATAACGGGAGGACGGGTGAAGTGAGATATTTTTGTAAACATCTGAGCGGAAGTTGCTTTTTTATGTATCTTTGCATTTCAAAATAAATAAACATAGAGCAAGTATGTTGACGCTTAAAATGATTACGGAAGAAACAGACCGCGTGATTCGTGGTCTGGAGAAGAAACACTTTAAGGGTGCAAAAGAAAGCATCGCTAAGGTGATTGAACTGAACGATAAAAGACGTAGTACACAGAATCAATTAGATACAAACCTGGCAGAGGTTAACTCGCTGTCGAAAACAATCGGTGGCCTGATGAAAGAAGGCAAAAAAGAAGAAGCCGAAGCTGCTAAAAAGCGTGTTGCCGAAATCAAGGAACTGAGCAAGGGCATTCAGGCAGAAATGGACCAGGCTGCGGAAGAGATGCAGAACCTGCTTTATACAATTCCGAATGTGCCTTACGATGAAGTGCCCGAAGGCGTTGCTGCTGAGGACAATGTGGTAGAAAAAATGGGTGGTATGGAAACAGAACTGCCGAAGGACGCACTGCCTCATTGGGAATTGGCTAAAAAATATGATTTGATTGACTTCGACCTGGGTGTGAAGATTACAGGTGCCGGTTTTCCGGTTTATAAAGGACAGGGCGCTCAGTTGCAGCGTGCTTTGATAAACTTCTTCCTGGATGAGGCACGCAAATCCGGTTATATGGAAATCATGCCGCCGACCGTGGTAAATGCCGCTTCCGGCTTCGGTACCGGTCAGCTTCCGGATAAGGAAGGACAGATGTACCATTGCGAAGTGGACGACCTTTATCTGATACCGACTGCCGAAGTGCCGGTAACCAATATCTACCGTGATGTGATTATCGATGAAAAACAGTTGCCTATCAAGAACTGTGCCTATACACAATGTTTCCGTCGCGAAGCCGGTTCTTATGGTAAAGATGTACGCGGTTTGAACCGTCTGCACGAGTTCTCTAAAGTGGAACTGGTTCGTATCGACAAACCGGAACATTCTAAGCAGTCTCATCAGGAAATGCTGGACCATGTGGAAGGCCTGCTCCAGAAGCTGGAACTTCCGTACCGTATCCTGCGTCTGTGTGGTGGCGACATGAGTTTCACTGCCGCTCTTTGCTTCGACTTCGAAGTATATTCGGAAGCTCAGAAACGTTGGTTGGAAGTAAGTTCCGTATCCAATTTCGATAATTATCAGGCTAACCGTCTGAAATGCCGTTATCGTGATGAGAACAAAAAGACACAACTGTGCCATACACTGAACGGAAGTGCTTTGGCTTTGCCGCGTATCGTTGCTGCATTGCTTGAAAACAATCAGACACCTGAAGGTATCCGCATTCCGAAAGCGTTGATTCCTTATACAGGTTTCGATATGATTAAATAATTACCTTAGTTTATCTACGGACAATAAATAGAAAAACGGGACAGAAAGTAGCGAGGTTTACTTCTGTCCCGTTTTTGCTTTAAATCTAAAATAAGAATGAATAAGATTAAACAAATTATCCTGTTCGGCATAGCTGTCCTGATGTGCAGCTGCCAGAGTAAGCAGATGGAACCTTCGGCTGAGGCGGTATCGGTTCCGTTAGGCGGAAACACTTATGTGACTGCCGGAAAAGAGAGTGCGAAGGTTTCGACCGATGGTATCAAATCGTGGACGGGGACGGATGCCGTCTTGTCGGCGTGGTTTAAAACCAGCCAGCCCGGTGATTTGAATCTTTTCCTGAAAGGGAAAGCGGCAGACGGACCGTCGACTGTAAAGGTAACTTTCGGTGGTAAAAGTTTTACCGTAAAAGTGACGGAAGCAGAGGAAACGGTTATTCCGGTAGGGAAGGTATCCGTTACGGAACCGGGGTATATCCGTGTGGATTTGCAGGGAGAAGAGAAAGAAGGCGCTCAGTTTGCCAATATCTCCGAACTGCTGATAGACGGGCCGGCTGCGCAGGAGCCTCTTTATTTTGTGCGTAACTTTGAACCTTACTGGGGAATGCGCGGACCTTCCGTACATATGAAATATACATTACCGGAAGAATCGATCGAATATTTCTACAATGAAATAACGGTTCCGGAGGGAGAAGATAAGATTGGCAGTTACTTTATGACGAATGGTTTCGGCGAAGGTTATTGCGGTATCCAGGCGAATAGCGATGCGGAACGCCGTGTCTTGTTTTCCGTATGGAGCCCGTTTGAAACGGACGACCCGAAAGCGATACCGGAAGACCACCGCATCAAGCTGCTGGCGCAGGGAAAAGATGTACATATCGGAGAGTTCGGTAACGAAGGGTCGGGGGGACAGAGTTATCTGAAATATCCCTGGAAAGCCGGACAAACTTATCGTGTCATTACCCGTGTTCATCCGGACGGTAAAGGGAATACGGCCTATTATGCCTGGTTCTTTGCTCCTGAAGAAGGTGAGTGGCGATTGATAGCCGGTTTTCTGCGGCCGCAGACAAACGCATGGTACACCGGAGCACATTCTTTCCTTGAAAACTTTATGCCCGGGCAAGGTTATCTGGAACGTAGTGTCCATTTTGGAAACCAATGGGCCCGTACGGCTAAAGGAGAGTGGAAAGAGCTTACTGAAGGCATGTTCACTTATGATGCCACTGCCCGTGCCAGCGTCCGCCAGGATTATGCCGGTGGGGTGGAAGATAATATGTTCTTCCTCCGTAACGGCGGTTTCTTCAATGATAATACAGAGTTCAAATCAGTTTTTACACGTCAGCCGAACGGAACAGCTCCGGATGTCGACGTAACGACATTGCCCCTGAAATAGAGGCCTATTATTTGTCAAGAAAAAAACATAGGACTTTTGAAATCAAAATAAGGGACTTTTGTAAGCAAAGCATATATGTTTTAAACGCAAAACATATATGCTTTTTTTATGGGGTATATATCCTTTGGAAAATAACCGGAGTGTTTAGATGAACAGGTTTACGTTTGCATCTTCCGCCCGTTCAAGATAAGTGGCTACTCCGCCAAGCGTGACGTTGTCCATCAGTTCCTCTTTTTTGACACCCATCACATCCATACTCATGGTGCAGGCTATCATTTCGACACCGTTCTCAGCGGCTTGAGCGATGAGGCTTTCCAGGCTGTCGATATGCTTTTTCTTCATAATGAGGCGCATCATCCAACTTCCGGCACCACCCATATTCATTTTCGATAGTTTCAGTTTACCGCTGTGGGCGGGAAGCATCCAGCCGAACATTTTGCCGAATATATCTTTTGAAACAGACGGTTTCTGCCGTTTCTTGATGACATTCAGTCCCCAGAAAGTGAAGAACATGGTTACTTTCTTGCCGGTCGAGGCGGCTCCGTTGGCAATAACGAAGGAGGCAAGGGCCTTATCCAGGTCGTCACTGAATACAATCAACGTCTTGTTGTCCGTACCGTTCACCATTTTACAGGAACTTTTAGGTTCACCTTTTTCGATTGTAGCATGGATGACTCCCGATTTATTCTCAACTCCGACCAGCTGTGCTCCGGTCATATTGCACCAGGCGGCTACATCTTTCCCGAATCCCTGGTCGGTGGCGGTTATCAGAAGACGGTCACCTGTATTTATCTCAGCATAATGTTTTTTCAGCTGCATGACTGGACCGGGGCATTGAAGACCGCAGGCATCAATCCGGATAGTCTGTTGTGAGGGAGAAGAAGATGCGGCGGCGGTAGACGTTTTTGGTGTCATTGCTGTTTGGGAATTGCCTTCTGTTTGTTTGGAAGCTATTCCGGCTGTCGCTACACTCCATGTTTTGAATCCTCCCGACAGGTTCTTTACATTTTTATAACCATGCTGAACCAAAATGCGGTAAGCCAGATATCCGCGTAATCCGATGGCACAAGTCACTACGATTGGTCTGTCGGTTGGCAGTTCCGGCAGGCGGTTGCGCAGTTCGTCGACCGGGATATTGATAGCTCCCGGTATGGAACCCAGGTTATATTCGTCGGCAGTGCGTACATCGACCAACAGGGAATTGCTGCCCAGCTGTGCTATGTCGCGCCAGTTAATGGTTTCGACCTTTTTGGTAAGGATATTCTCTGCAACATAACCAGCCATGTTGACGGGGTCTTTGGCTGACGAATAAGGAGGTGCGTAGGCCTGTTCCAGTTCGGTCAGGTCGTAGACTGTTCCTTTGCGTTGTATTACCTGGGCAAGCATTTCGATTCGTTTGTCTACTCCGTCGAATCCAACAATCTGGGCACCGTATAACTGTCCGTTGTCCGGTGAGAATACTATTTTTATAGACATCGGAACGGCTCCCGGATAATAACCGGCGTGCGAAGCCGAGTGGGTGTATGATGACTGATAGGGGATGCCTTCCCGTTTCAGTAACTTGGCATTGGCACCGGCGGCAGCGACCGTAATATCAAACACTTTGGCAATAGAAGTGCCTATCGTACCTTTATAAGTTTCGCGATTGCCGAATACGATATTATCGGCTACGATACGTCCCTGTTTGTTCGCCGGACCAGCCAGCGGGATTAAAGCCGGTTTGCCTGTTACCGGATTGAGCACTTCGACAGCATCTCCCAGGGCATAAATGTCCGGGTCGGAGGTCTGCATATAATCGTTTACGGCAATCCCTCCCAGGGCTCCGATGGCCAGTCCGGCTTCTTTGGCCAGCTTTGTTTCAGGACGTACACCAATACTGAGGATAACCAGGTCTGTCGGAATCTGTTTGCCGCTCTTCAGGTGGACGATGATACCTCCGTCTGTCTCTTCAAAACGTAATACGCCGTCTTCCAGACGCAGGTCTACCTTTTTTTCAATCAGTTGCTGATGTACGATAGCGGCCATTGAATAATCGAGCGGAGCCATTACCTGGTTAGCCATCTCGACAACGGCGATGTCAAGACCCTGGTCGTGCAGGTTTTCGGCCATTTCGAGTCCGATGAATCCGCCGCCTACAACTACTGCATGGCGGGGATGCTCCCGATCTATATACTTTTTGATCGTATCGGTATCGGGTACGTTGCGTAGGGTGAATATCTTTTTGCTGTCGATACCTTCGATGCCGGGACGCAAAGGTTCGGCTCCCGGAGAGAGCACCAGTTTGTCATAGCTTTCGGTATAAGACTGTCCGGTGCGGAGATTCTTCACTTCTACGTTTTTTTCTTTGGGATGGATAACGGTTACTTCCTGCTCGGTCCGTATATCAATATTGAAACGGGCGGTAAAACCTTCGGCGGTTTGTACGAACAGTTTATCACGCTCTGCAATGACGCCACCGATATAATAAGGTAGCCCGCAATTGGCGTATGATACATATTTGCCCCGTTCAAACAGGATAATGTCTGCATTTTCGTCCATTCTTCTCAGACGTGCGGCGGCTGTTGCTCCGCCGGCTACTCCTCCGATTACTAAATATTTCATCTTACTTTCTTTATTATTGTTATTATACATATTTTCTAATGGAAAATAAATAAGTAAAAAAAGGGATTATCCCTTTTCCATACATTGTTGCAGTTTTCCGAACAGGCCGTCGAAACGTAATTCGGCATTCATCATTTTCTGTACTTTTTCTTTTCCTTTCGGGGTAAGAGAAAAGAACATCTGCCGTTTATCTTCCTTACTCATCGTACGGTCGATAAAGCCTTTGTTTTCAACGGAAGTGATTACTTTGGATACACGTGAGTTCGATAATCCGATATATTCACAGATGGTGCCTGCTGATTTGGGCTGATTGTCTTTCAGGCAGCAAAGCAGCATTGCTTCGTTGATTGTAATTTCATGAACGTCTGAAAAAGCCTTTTCAAACTGATATAATGTTTTGTATATGTCTTTGATTACGCAGATTGCTTCCATGTCGTATTCTTTATTAATGATGCAAAGATAGATAATATTTTTAATATTGATATTGTTTAGTGGAAAATATTTTATCCGGCTTGTTGAAGGGTAGTTGAGAACAAATGTTTTTCATCTGTTGTTTTAAGAAAAACAGAATGGATTATTATAAACCAGTAAATAGAAAAGATATGGAAAAATTATTTCAAAAAGGAGTTGTAGTCGATTTAAGCAATTTGGTTGATTATTCAGCGGGTGGGGTTGTCAGCAAACAAATCGTGAAAAGTGCAGCAGGTAACATTACTCTGTTTTCTTTTGATAAAGGGGAAGGACTGAGTGAACATACCGCACCTTTTGATGCTCTGGTACAAATACTGGAAGGTGAAATGGAAATCGTTGTCGATGGAAATCATTCCCGGATGAAAGCAGGGGAGTCGTTGGTGCTTCCTGCCAATGTACCGCATGCTTTAACAGCGGTGCAACGTTTTAAAATGCTTCTGACAATGATTAAGGAATAAATAAAAAAGAGACAAGGCTGGAACCCTGTCTCTTTTCTGTTTTATCAGATTTGTTTCTTAGTCTCTGTTTGAGAAGTATTTCATGAACTGTGAACGTTCATACATGGCCGGATCCGGGATATTGGCATAATTCAGTTTACCCTGGAATTGTGCCAGATTCTGATAATGTGTCTGGTGCATCCATTCTTCAATACAAGTAAGTACTTGTGATATGATTTCGCCGCCATGAGTATATAATGCGCTGCACATCTGTACGGCAGAAGCTCCTGCCAACAGGCATTTGATAACGTCTTCCCAATCGTGGATACCGGTTGACGAAGCGATGCTTATTCCGGGAACCTTACCTGAAATGATTGCCGTCCAGCGGATTGTGTCGCTCAGGTCGGAGTGGTTGCTGAATACGTTGCCCGATACTATCTGCATATTGTTGATGTCGATGTCCGGCTGGTAAAAGCGGTTGAACATCACTACGCCATCTGCCCCGTTAACCTTTAATGTATTAACCAGTGCCGGAATGTTTCCGACGTTTTTCCCGATTTTCATGATAACGGGTATTGAAACCGTTTCCTTTACTTTCCGGATGATGTTGACGTAAAGGTCACGAATCTCGTCGGGATTGTATTCCAGACTCGTTTCAAGAAAATAGACATTCAGTTCAAGTGCGTCGGCTCCTGCCAACTCTATCTGACGGGCAAAGTCAATCCACACATCAGACTTGTAACAGTTGATGCTGGCAATGATAGGAATGGTACACTATTCTTTTGTCTTTTTTATCAGTTCCAGATAGTTGTTTACCTGGTTTGCTTTTACATAACCACGGATATAATCGGCAGCTTCCGGATAGTCTGAATCCTGCATAAGCGAATCGCTTTGCATTTCAATTTGTTCTTCAAAAAGAGATTTGAGAACAATCGCTCCGGCACCTGCCTTTTCGAATTCCTTGTTTCGCTCAGGGTTGTTTGTCAGACCTGAACTTCCTACAATTAACGGATTACGAAGTGTTAGTCCCGCATATTGGGTTTTAATGTCAATCATGTTAGATTCAATTTAATGTGTTAGTACTCGCGTTCGCCGAAAATACTGGTTCCAACCCGTATCATGGTGCTGCCCTGGCGAATGGCAACCGGATAATCGTGACTCATTCCCATAGATAGTACTGCAAAATTATCATTTCCTATGAAATATATAGCTTTTAATTCGCTGAAAAGTTCATGTAAGATGTGAAATTCCTGTTCGATGAGCGCAATGTCATCGGTATAGGTCGCCATTCCCATCAATCCGCATATCTGAATATTGCCTAGTTCGGCAAGTTGTTCGTTTTGCAGAAGCTCACGGCACTCGTCAGGACTTAGTCCGTGTTTGGTCTCTTCCTGAGCAACATGTATCTCCAGCAATACACGGATTATACGGTTGTTTTTTGCGGCTTGTTTATTTACTTCCTGTAATAATTTCAGCGAGTCGATGCTATGGATTGTATGGATAAATGGCGCAATATCTTTTACTTTATTGCTTTGCAGCGGACCGATAAAATGCCATTCGATATCACCCGGTAGTACTTTTTGTTTAGCCGTCAGCTCCTGTGCCCTGCTTTCGCCAAAGACACGCTGGCCAGCATTGTAGGCCTCCATCAATGCTTCTGCCGGATGAAACTTGGACACGGCTACCAATGTGACGTTTGCCGGTAGCGATGCCTTTAACTGTACTATGTTCTGGGAGATACTCATGCTTCCTGTGCTTTGTCCTCAGCCTGTTTTTTCTGTTCGGCAATCAGTTCTTCTCCTGATTTGGGCGTTTTGTCATCATTGACGGAGAAAGGGAATACGTCCATCAGCATGGTTTCTGTAACCGAAGCGATTGTGTAATCGGCCATGGTGCCTTTCATGCCTTCTTCCAGTACGGCGATGGCTTCTTTCAGTGTGCAAGCCTGTGCAAGCATCTGTGCAGCCGTTTTCTTTTCAGCGCCGCTTTTTTCATCGAGTGTGATGAAATATACTTTAATTTTGTAGAAACGGTCGCCGTTTTCGTTGAAGAACAATTCTGAAAGACGGGCACGTTTGATGTCAGTAACAGTAAATTCGCCGGATATGAACGGGCGTATTTCTTCAATGATACGGGCTTCCGCTTCTGTGAAAGAGAGGGCGTCGACCAGATAAGGTTCTGTTACTTTCTTTTGCATTCCGTTCTCCAGTACTTTTTCAAAGGAGACTTTACATTCAAACCAACTGTGCATATTGTTTTCTTTTAATTTTTTGTCTGTACTCGTGTTTAAAATACAGTACAAATATAGGTCCAATTCGGGAATAATACAACTGCAAGTAATTTCTTTATTTTTTCGGAACATTTCATAGAATGGGCTTGTTTATATAATGTAGTGTGTTTTTCATGGTATTAGATTTTTAGATTAGTAATGAGGTTGTTCATCCGGTTCGGGAGGATAGGATGATATCGTAGAAATAAAAAAACCGGAAAAGAGTCTATGATTTCTCTTTTCCGGCTTTTTGTTTACTTTATCTCTCAGAATTCATCGTTTGCATAAAGACTGAGCAGGTTTTTTGTCTCATAACTAAATAATTCATCCTCATTGAAAAATCTTTTTAATTCGATTGCGGCTGTTTCCGGTGAATCGGAGGCATGTACGATATTTTCCTGTACACTCATGCTGTAGTCTCCGCGGATGGTTCCCGGGGCGGCATTTCTTCCATTGGTTGATCCGGCCAGCGTACGCACTACATTTACCGCATCGACTCCTTTCCAGCAACAAACAATCACAGGGCATACAGCCATTGCGTCTTTAACCCTTTGAAAAAAAGACCTTTCTTTCAGGTGAGCGTAATGTTCGCTTAAAATCTCATCCGTCAACCAGGTCATTTTCATGCCTTCCAATATCAATCCCTTTTTTTCAAAACGGGCAATTATTTCACCAATCAGACCTCGCTGGATGGTGCATGGTTTTAATATAACAAGTGTTCTTTCCATACTTTTTTCTTTTTATAAGGTTCAACGAATATTTCTACTAGCGCAATTTATCCCAAAGATAGTATATTTATTCACAATTAGTTAATTTATAGTATAATAATGTGTAAAAGTGAGATGAAAAAATGAAGTTTTCTCAATACACAAGTAATTATTTACTAAAGTAGAATCCCAGAGTTCTTGTTCTTTCTATTCCTTGCTGCGCCTAATAGAATAACTTTTTAGCTTTTAACTTAAATACTTATATCCATATCACTTTATTCCTTGAATTTTTTCTCTTGGTGTAATTTTTACAATCTCTTTTTTATTCTCAAAAAAATGTCTGTCTTGTCCGAAGACGGCCTGTTATTTGCTTCTGATATGTGAATCATTAAAAATTAATTTTTTGTTGATCGATAATTGTATCTAATGTTTTCATAATGAGAGTGTAATGGTGGATAAAATATTCCTTCAGAACACAAACAGTATTAATATTAGATGTTTCAATACACATTTTTCTTATGTATTTAGAACAAACAACTATAAATAAACAATTTAGCTTAGATTTTATTCACCTGGATTGCATTGTTTAACAATTGGGACACATGTTCTTCGGGCGACAAAAAACTTAATATTTCTATAATCAGTCTAACTCCGGGTTCATCCTCATGAAATCTCTTAAAGTTTGTCTGTTTACTCCTAACTTTTTACTGATGTACAATCTGGTTTTCTTTTCTTCCAGAAGTTTACGAATGAGATTTTCTTTACCGGACAGTTTGTACTGTTCCGACTTTCCCCCCTTGGGACGACCTAGTTTTGTCCCTTCTTTTTTCTTTCGTGCCAACGCTTCTTTTGTACGTTGAGAAATCAGGTTACGTTCTATCTCGGCACTCAGGCTGAAAGCAAAGGCCAGGATTTTGCTGTTGATGTTGTTTCCCAACTCATAGCGTTCTTTGACCGTTATCACGAAAATGTCTCTCTCCATGCATTGATGGAGGAAGCTCATAACCTGCATCAGGTTACGACCTAAACGGGATAACTCAGTTGTAATCAAGATGTCTCCTTTACGGATTTGCTTGATTAACCGTCCTAGTTGCCGTTCTGCAACATCTGTTGTTCCACTGATTGTTTCTTCTACCCAGCGATCAATACGCATGCTTTTGGCTTTTGCGAACTTTTCAATTTCAAATCGCTGATTTTCAGTACTCTGCTTATCCGTACTGACTCTTACATAACCGTATATCATACAATTGAATATTAAATGAATAACTAAAGATACGTTAGAAAACTAAATGATAGGGGGTGATTAGTAAAAACCAACGTTTTTTATCGTCAACTGGATATGTAAGTTGCTTTTCACTACAAATATGAATATAATAATTTAAACCAATGGCATATTGAATGGTAAAATTAAATTAAAATTTAACTTACGTGTGATCATAATGGAAGGAAAAACTACTTTTGTGATAAAGATAGAATAACTAGGCAGGAATGATTTCATCGTTTCCTGATACATATATAAATATGAAGAAATTATTATCGTTACCGCCCAATTTGGTGAATAGTTTCCACAAGATAGCGAAAGTAAATGTGGATGAATGGTTTTGTACTTCCGACCCCGTAGGGGCACGGCTTGGTTCCGGTGGTGGTACAACCTGGTTGATCGAAGCATGCCGGCAAAATGAAGCACCTCAAATATCTGTAAAGGAATGGCTGGCAAAAGAAAAAAGAATTTTGTTGCATGCCGGAGGTCAAAGCCGGCGGTTACCCGGATATGCCCCGTCGGGAAAGATTTTGACTCCGATACCTGTTTTCAGATGGGCGAGAGGGCAAAAGTTATCACAAAATCTGCTATCCCTGCAACTTCCTTTATATGAGGAGATCATGTATAAAGCGCCGGATTCACTCCATACCCTGATTGCCAGTGGTGATGTGTATATAAGAAACAGTGAGCCGTTACAGGATATTCCGGAGGTGGATGTTGTTTGTTACGGATTGTGGGTCGATCCTGCCCTGGCTACCAACCATGGTGTATTCGTGTCGGACCGGCAGACGCCCGATAAACTGGACTTTATGCTTCAGAAGCCTTCTTTGGATGATTTGGGGAAGTTGGCACAGACACATCTTTTCCTGATGGATATAGGGGTCTGGTTACTTAGCGACCGGGCAATGGAGTTGCTGATGAAACATTCTTATACAGCCGACAGGAAGACTATGAAATCTTACGATCTGTATTCTGAATTTGGGCTGGCATTGGGAGAACATCCCCGTATTGCCGATACTGAACTGAATCAGTTAAGTGTGGCTATTTTACCATTGGAAGGAGGAGAGTTTTACCATTATGGCACGAGTCGTGAACTGATCTCTTCCACACTAGCCGTTCAGAATCTGGTACGTGACCAGCGGGCAATTATGCACCGTAAGGTTAAACCTCATCCGGCCATGTTCGTGCAGAATGCAGCTATCGATTTGACGCTGACAGCCGAGAACTCTGAGCTATGGATTGAAAACAGTTATATAGGAAAGAATTGGAAACTGGATAACCGCCATATACTAACCGGTGTCCCGGCAAATAACTGGGAATTGGATCTGCCCTCCGGTGTTTGTATCGATGTCGTTCCGGTCGGTGAGCAAGACTGGGCTGCACGTCCTTATGGTTTTAATGATCCGTTTAAAGGAGCATCTGACGATGAGAAAACGCTTTTCATGGGATGTCCTGTCATTCAATGGGGAAAGGATAGGGGAGTAACATTCGAACCTTTTGATGATTTACAGAATGCCCCGTTGTTCCCGGTTTGTAAGAATACGGACGAATTAGGACTGGTGATACGCTGGATGGTTTCCGAACCCGGACTGGAAAATGGCCGTAAGATATGGGAAACTTCCCAGAAAATGTCGGCGAATGAATTATCTGATTATGCGAATCTGGATCGGTTGTTTGCCCAACGTGAAAAGTTCCGTTATGCCAACTGGCCGATGCTGGCCGCTAATCACGAGAAAAGTGTCTTCTATCAGTTGGACCTTGCTGATGCTGCACGTGAATTTGCCGGTGGAAATCTGGCTTTACCTGAGGTGCTTTCCTCTGAAGTTCCTTTAATGAAACGGATACATAACCGGATGTTCCGGGCTCGTGTATTGCAACTGGAAGGGAAGCCTTATGAAGAGGAACAACAGGATGCTTTTTCATTGTTGAGAGAAGGACTGATCGGGTCTGTTTCCCGTGAAAAGCAATCTCCTTTCCTGAATGTCTATCGCGATCAGATTGTTTGGGGACGTAGTCCGGTACGTATCGACCTGGCTGGCGGATGGACTGACACACCTCCTTACTGTATGTATGCCGGGGGAAACGTGGTTAATGTAGCTATCGAACTGAATGGCCAGCCACCGTTGCAAGTATATGTCAAGCCATCGAAAGAATATAAAATTATTTTACGTTCCATAGACCTGGGGGCTATGGAGGTTGTTTCAACCTGGGATGAATTGCATGATTATAAAAAGATCGGTTCTCCTTTCTCTATACCGAAAGCAGCGTTAGCACTTGCCGGCTTTGTCCCGGAATTTTCAGCAGAGCATTACCCTTCGCTGGAAGATCAGTTGAAGAGTTTCGGTTGCGGGTTGGAGGTAACTTTACTGGCGGCTATTCCTGCCGGTTCCGGACTTGGTACCAGTTCTATCCTGGCAGCGACGGTTCTGGGGGCAATCTCTGATTTTTGCGGTCTGGCCTGGGATAAAAGTAAGATTGGATACCGCACATTGATACTGGAACAATTGCTGACAACCGGCGGAGGCTGGCAGGATCAGTATGGCGGAGTATTGCACGGTCTGAAACTTTTACAAACAGGAGAGGGATTCAACCAGAATCCTTCCGTGCGCTGGTTGCCGGAATATTTGTTTACAGACTCGCAATATCAGGGCTGTCATTTACTTTATTATACCGGTATAACCCGTACGGCAAAAAATATCCTGGCTGAGATCGTGCAAGGGATGTTCCTGAACAGTGGGACCCATCTCCACCTGCTCTCAGAAATGAAAACACATGCCCTGGATATGTTTGAAGCCATCCAGTGCGGTAATTTTGAAACCTACGGCAAACTTATCGCAAAGACCTGGGAACAAAAGAAAGCACTCGATTCCGGAACAAATCCTCCGGCAGTAGAGGCACTTATCACCCAGATTAAAGAGTATGCCTTGGGATATAAATTACCCGGAGCAGGTGGAGGCGGTTATCTGTATATCGTCGCTAAAGATCCGGATGCGGCCTTACAAATACGCAGACAGCTGACTGCTTCGCCGCATAATCCGAATGCCCGTTTCGTTGAGATGAGCCTTTCCGATAAGGGGTTGCAGATCAGCCGGTCGTAACTCCGACTACAAGAATATGTACTGATCAGAATATTTGCCTGTTTCTGATCAGTACATATCCGCTTATTGCTATCAAGTCAAGAAAAATACAACCGATAAGGATCAGTACTTTTTTAGGTGTTGAAGCTTTCAGGGGGACGGAAGCAGGTTCTATAATGGTATAGACAGGTGTTTGTTCCTGTACCCGTAATTTATCCTGTTCCTGTTTTTGCGCTAATGTGTTATAGACATTGAATGTCAGTGTCATCTCATTTTTCAACCGTTCCAACTCTGTCCGGTAACTGGCTGAAACGATATTTTTATTACCGTCTTCAAATGCGGCATACGTTTGTTGGGCTTTATAGTAGGCATCCTGAGCCTCTTTTAGTACTTTCTCTGTAAATTCCAGATCTTTTTTTGCTTTTTGTGTCCGGTAGTTGGTGATATATTTTTTTAATTTTTCCACTACATTATCCGTTACTCGTGCTGAGATAACCGGATCCTGCATCCGGACGGAAACGGTTACTACCTGCGTTTTCTTATCTACAAAGATCGATATCCGTTCCTGTAATTTCTTTATGATATCTTTTTGCTCTTTGGTAAGAAAAAAAGGATCTATCTTGTCTGGCTGGTGATCTTCATCTCCCAGCATTTCGATGAGATAGGAGATACCTTTCAGCGGGGCTTGTATGATCAGATTCCACCATGCCTCTTTCTGATGTCCTTTCAGATAATTGAACAGAGACATTTTCAACGTTTTCTTCTTATTCGTTACTTCCTGAGGGAAAAGTTCCAGAAGAAACGGAGTACTGTGAACAATATCCGGATAAACTTCGGGTGAAATAGCATCCTGGCTGTTTCCGCTGTTTATATCTATTCCAGCCATGGCTGCCAGTCCTCCGAGATTCCCCATCTTACTTGCCGTATTGTTTGTTTCGGGCATCAGTTTGACGGTTGTGGTGTATTCTTTCGGGATACTGAATGCAATGACAAGTCCTATAATCACCGCTATTCCGCTACTTTTCAGAAATAGTTTTCTTTTTGACCATAAGAACTGTATAACGGCTATAATATCTATATCCAATTCTATCTTATCAGTCTTTTTTTCACTCTTGTTTATCATCCTTTACTACAAAGTTTATTTGAGAGAATTTATCAATGAAGTCAACATGGCAGCGATAGAAGTCGTAGAACTTGTGATGCTGAGTATTTCAGCCAGGTTCGCCCTTCTGTCGCGTTGGCTTTTACTTGGAACGACTATTTCACAACCCGGCTCGATCTTTGGATAACGTTTAAAGAAAATACCAACTTTACGGGTGGTCGCTACTTTTCCGTTCATATAAATTACAATCGGATATTTGCGGGAAGTATCGTTATATCCTCCGGCCTGTGACAGACAATCGCGGACGGACATTCCTTTGGTATATGTGATACTGTTCGGATAGGTAACGGCCCCGCTGATTTTCACTGTACTCTGTAACTGAGGTATATAAATGATATCCCCGTCACGGAGAACCAGGTCATAGGTACTTTTCGGGTGGGCAAGTGCCTGTTGTAAATCGATTCCGACAGAATAGTTCTTTATATTGGTAAGCGACAAGGCGATAGAATCCTTACTCTGCTTGTTGTTATTACTTAGTTGCAACAATGTTTCCACCTGGCGGATTTCATCTTCCGTCAACTGGCGTTTTAAACTAGCTCCTCTCACATAAGCATCCGGAGTTACTCCTCCCGATTGAGCGATAATATCACTCAGGCGTGTGTTTTTATAAGGTAAAGCATAGTCACCGGCAAAAGTGACTTCCCCATTTACTTTTACGACTTCCTGTTTTTCATATCCCGGAGAGAAACGGACAAAAACTTCATCGAACGGTTCAAGAGTAAAAAGTGTATCTGCATGGGCCCCGGATGATTTGGATGGCAGTTGCAGTTCATCGCTCAATGCAACAGTATATACTTTGGAAACCTGGTTCGTACTTTTATCAGCCGTAGGATCCTTGATCCGGCGGGCTACTTCAACATTGATCGTCGAGGCGGATTCCTGTAGTCCTCCGGCAAGAATGATGGCATCTTCCACCGTCATATTTTTGCTGAAAGGGATAACTGTGTCTGGGTTATTGACAGCTCCGCCGACTTTGACGGTATAAGGTTCCCGGAGTTCAAATAAAGAAGGTATATATAATTTGTCTTCTTTCTGTAATTCCATGTCCGGGATTTCCCCGTTCATTATACCTTGTATATCTATGGCAATAACCGTACTGGTGAAGTCGGGATTCAGACGGGTAAGATGCGCCCTGCCTATAAATTCATCTCCTTTTAGCCCGGCCGCCTGTTTGATCAATTGTTTGACGGTATGTACTTTTGGGCTTAATTCATATTCTCCGGGACGCCATACGGAACCGGTAATCGTGATCCGGTTGTCATAAAAGGGGATTACGGAGTCTACTAACAGGGAGTCGCCGTCCTGAAGGACAAATGTAGGAAATTCTTCAGCGGTTACGGTAGCAATCTGATAACGGGAACCAGATTTCCGTTTGATTGTCACGTCTTCTGTAAAAGCGTCTCCGGTGAATCCCCCTGCCATTTTCAGCAGGTCTTCCAATGTCTCTCCTTTACGGAGTTCGAATGTACGGTTACGTTTTATTTTCCCGTGTGTGTTAACCAGTTGCTCGTAGGGTTCGATAATAATCATATCATTGTCTTCCAACCGGATATTGGTATCATATTTTCCGTTAAGCAGATAATCGTATACATCCAGATTGGCTATTTCCTTATTGTTACGATATACCCGGATATTACGGAGGGAACCGATGTCGTTCACTCCACCTGCTGCGTATAAAGCATTGAACAAGGAGGCTAGCGAAGATAAGGTGTAGGTACCCGGTGCAACCGCTTCTCCAACAATATTTACTTTAATACTCCGGATTTTCCCTAGTCCGACCGAAACAAATGTATTAGGTTCTTTTCCGTCTACCAGGTTCCACATGATTTTTCCCAACTCCTGCTTGATCCGGTTTTCTGCTTCTTCGATTGTCAGCCCGCTTAAAGCGACTGGCCCTACATTGGGAATGATGATCGTTCCTTCGGGTGATAAAGTCAGCTTCAGGTTTAACTCCGAATCTCCCCATACATCAATAAGTACTTCATCACCGGCTGACAATGGATAATTTCTGGGAGTCGGCATATTCATATTCGGTTCGAAAGACAGGTTTTTATTGGAAAATATCTCACGACCGAAGACCTGGTTTTTTAGACTGTCTTCAGAGGTGTTATCTTTCCGTTGTATGTCGATTGGAGGGATCTCATTTGTTATCATGATCCGGTCGGTTACCGGTTGTTCGCTGGCCGGGATTACTGACTGTTTCGTCCCGCTACTGTTTAAACGTTTGGTAATTTCCTGTTGTATCTGTTCTTCTGTCATGCCGGCAGCCTTGGCCTTATCAAGTAACTCCTGCGGAACCTGGGCTATTGCCAGGATAGAGTACAATGAGCAAAAGAAACAAAGAATGCATTTGTTTAAAGTCTTCATAGAATCTCTTTTATTTTAGTAACAATTCGTTGGCAAGCCAAACCGTCTCCATAAGGATTCACGGCTTTACTCATTTGGTCGTAATATTTTTTATCCTCAATTAATCGGGATGTTTCATCGAGTATCCTGATAAAATCTGTTCCTACCAATTTTACAGTTCCGGCGTCTAACGCTTCCGGACGTTCAGTGGTATCGCGCATTACCAGGACCGGTTTTCCCAGTCCGGGTGCTTCTTCCTGAATACCGCCGCTATCCGTCAATACAATAGCAGACTGTTCCATCAGGTAGACGAATGGCAGATATTCCAATGGTTCGATGAAGAATAGATTTGGCAGACGGATATCTCCAAACACACTCTTTATCGGTTTCCTGACGTTCGGATTAAGGTGCATCGGATAGACAAAGTCTATGTCCGGGTATTTGATTGCTAATGTTTTGAGCGCTTTACACATAGAAATAAAACCGTTACCGAAGTTTTCCCGGCGATGACCTGTGATTAAAACCAATTTCCGGTTACTTTGTTCTGACAGGCGGGAGGTTTTATAACCGGACTTTTCCAGTTCACTGGCAAGTAGTTGCTTCAGTTCATCCTTGTTTTTTATTTCTGAGACTACGTGATACAAGGCATCTATGACAGTGTTACCTGTTACTGTAATCAGCTTCTCATCTATTCCTTCCTCCAATAGATTTTTTTTGCTTAAGGCTGTCGGAGCGAAGTGATAAGATGCTATTCTACCCGTCAGTTGCCGGTTCATTTCTTCCGGCCAGGGACTGTATATATTGTGTGTCCGTAATCCGGCTTCTATATGTCCGACCGGTATCTGCTGGTAAAAGGCAGCCAGTGCTGCCGCTGTCGACGTGGTTGTGTCGCCGTGTACCAGCACCAGATCGGGACGGAATTCTTTCAGCACATCTCTCATTCCGGTAAGTACGCGGGCTGTAACGTCATACAGGTCCTGTCCCTGCTTCATAATATTCAAGTCATAATCAGGATGTATGTCAAAGATGCGAAGGACCTGGTCCAACATCTCCCGGTGTTGTCCGGTAACACAAACGACTGTTTGGAACAGATGAGGATGTTTCTGAAATTCTTTGATTAACGGAGCCATTTTTATTGCTTCGGGACGTGTGCCGAAGACTAGCATAATCTTTTTCATTTTGTTTCTTTTATTATATTCAGCATTTGTCCGGCGAGTACTTTTCTGTCAAAATCGTGTGCAAGTTTTCTGCATCCGGCTTTACATTGTTCATATAAGACAGGATCGGAGAGGAGCCTGTCGAGTTGACGCTCGAAGTCTTCTTTTGATTCGGGTTCGAAGCATAATCCGGCTTTGTACGACTCGACTATCTGACGTGCCTCTCCGTCCACTCCCATCAGGATAGGTATTTCCATGCCTGCATTTTCAAAGATTTTTGAAGGAATGACTGTCGTGAATAAATTTGATTTACGCAAATTGATCAATGCAACATCAAGGATGGAAATGTATCTTTTTACATCCTGCTTGGATACCGGATCGAGCATCGTAACATTTTTGATTCCTAAGTCATCCTTTAGTTTCAGCAGTTTATTCTTCTCGGCTCCGGTTCCCAGGAACAGGAAATGAAAGTTGTTTTTCCCCTCCATCCCAGCCGCACATTCAAGGATAAAATCCAGTTTGTGAGCCATTCCGTGAGTACCGATATAACCGATGATTTTTTTATCTTTTAAATCCAGCTGTTCAAGTAATACTTGATCTTTAGACATGGGAGTGAACAATTCCCTGTTTACCCCGTTTTTTATAACTTCTATCTTTTGGAGAGGGATTCCTTTTTCGCTTAACCTCTTTTTGAATGAGTCCGTTACAACGATGATTTTTTTGGCAGAGCGGTAACATCTTTTTTCCTCCCATTCCAGAAAGCGGATTATAGGATTTTCTTTCATGGCACCGACTGTTTTGATGGATTCGGGCCATAGATCGCGGACTTCCATGATCCAGGGTTTTCTTTTCCAGAAAGAAAGGGTGCGTCCCGACAAGGCTGTGAAAAATTGGGGAGAGGTGGCAATGATTATATCAGCCTGTTGAAATAACCCGGCAAAGAAAGAAGTAACGGAGAAACTGATATAGTCGAGTGTCCGTTTCAGAAAACCTTCGTTTGCCGTGATGTAACTCCATATCCGTATTACACGGATACCATCCATTATTTCTTTTTGATAGAGGCGGTTACGGTATCCTGTATATACTTTCCCCTGAGGGAAATTAGGAGTACAGGTGATGACCGTGACTTCTTCCCCTTGTTTTACCCATTCTTTACAATGTTCGTAAGTCCGGGTAGCCGGCGCATTCACTTCCGGCGGAAAATTATCAGTTAAAAATAAGATTTTCATTAGTGATAAATGTTTATTGGATGTTATGCCTGATTGTATATTGCATTTGGTTGGTAAAAGCCAGGCATATTTTTTTTGTCGGAATCAGTTTATTATATTCAAAAGCGATCTCACAGGATTCAATCCATACTTTGTCCGCCCCGGAGAAGGAGATGGTTCCACGGTCTGTCTTTACTGAATCCGTATTGACCGATAGAATCGTGACATCGGGATGTAGATGTATATAGTTGATCCCTTTTGCTCCTTTGGCGGGTATAAGTTGGTCTTCAATCGTAATCTCCCGGTTTTTCATATTAAATCGTCGTTGGTGTTCGACACCCAGTTGCCTGAATCCGTTATGGCGGGCAGTGATACTGTTACGCTCTTCTTTCAGGTAAGTGATTTTAGCCCGTTGGGCAACCCGGAAACCTCCCCAGACATTGCTGGAGCTTTGACCTGCAACCCGAACCGTATTATGCGCCTGTGTCTCACGTTCATATTGTCGCCGTACATTTTTCTCGTAGGTCGAGATACCAGAGTCGATGATGAAAGGTTTCCCATCAATCCGTAATTCATAGTTGAAAGTGTCGGCATGAGCATGTCCGGGAATGTAGTCCGGACCGATATTACCGACATCCAGTACCATTTCAAATCCGGAAGATTCAAATTTTCGATAACCGGATTCCTTCAAATTTTCTTTTGACCAGGTTAATCCCAGTCGTTTAGCATACAGAAACAAATCCCTGGCTATTGGAGCTATACCATAGGTGCTGTCATTGAATAAAGGCATGGAACCATCAGTATAGATGATAGCTTCTAGCCATCCGAGCATTTTTATAGCTTTTGATTCCATATATTTTACAATGTATTTCTGTTGATCGAACCGCATATTATATTTAGCGGCATTGATGCAATCAAGTAAACGGTCCAGCAATATTTCATGGTACATCGGAGTTAGTTCATAATGTGCACCATCAGGAAGTATTTGTTCTTCCAATTCACTATATAATAATTGTGTGGCCTGTTCATAAAAAAAGTTGTCTTTAAAATAAAGTGCGGCCCACAACAAAGAAAATGCATCTTCTAATAAATGGTTGCCTAATAAGTGATATTCAAGGTTATCAGATAAAATTCTATATTGGTTATATAACGATGTATTCCAATTTTTTGTGTTTTCGGGAGGAATTAATAGATAATATTTGGAAAAAAACTTTATCCAGTTTACACCACGCAGGGCTATAGGATACGGTTCTAATCCATTCTTGTTAGATTTTAAATCAATTATAAATTTATTGATCCAATAAAATTTCTTCTGTAAAGATAAATTGTCTTGAAGAAGAAAATCCATATAATTCAAATTGTATGACCATAATTTTCCATGTCGTTCGTCATCCCAAATTGTAAATTCAGAGGTTTTGTTTAAAAAGTGAAAAGAATTTATCCCTTCTGCACTAATATATTTATGTATGAAATCTATAATATGTAAAGGAAATCCTTCTTTAGTATGATCAAAAGAATATCGAAATCGGAATGTTTTCCATACCAATCGTTTACCTCTGTACCAAAGCTGAAAGAATAGTTGTTTGAACTTTAGAAAACGTATTGTATTATAGTATAATATAAGATGTCTCATTTAATGATTCTTCAAAACTGTTTTTTTACATGGATCTGTTTTGGTGTCTAATTCATAATATTTTTTGATACGGTTACTTTGAATAATCTTCATCGGGTTACCTACAACTGTCGTATTATCAGGTATGCTTTTATTGACTAATGTATTGGAACCAATAATGACATTATTTCCAATGGTTATCTCTCCAAAAATAACAGAGCCTGTACCTACATAAACATCATTACCTATGACAGGTACTTTTTTATCACCAAAATTTCTCCCTATTGTTACATTCTGGGCAATTAAAACATTATCTCCGATTATAGCGTCTTTATGAATAACAACGCCTAGCCCGCCATATCCAAGCTTGAAATTACGGCCAATCTTTGCGGAAGAAGGTAGCCATACAGCAAACAAAAACCGATTTAAGTAAGATACCAGCTTAGCTAATCTGAACCATGATTTTCTATGCAGTAAATTTCCGATCCTATATAATCTTATTACTATCATACTTTAATAATTTCATTACACCTTCTCGATATATATTATAATCCTCCTTATTCAATATGGCATCAACGACCATAGAGAATCTGAAAGCAGCGGTAGAAGCAGACCAAAGATTGTTAACTAATGCGTTGGACTCTTTTTTTAACTTAGCCAATAGTATAGGATCACCTGTTAGGGATGATATACATTCTTTTAGTGCCTGTAGATTCCCTGACGGAAAAATCATCGCATTTATGCCATGAGACAACATGCTTTTGACGGCGCCAATCTTGTTGCTTCCTACTATTGCACATGATTCTGCCATTGCTTCATTGATGACGGCCCCCCATCCTTCATGTCCGTTACTCGGTAGTACATATATATCAGCCTGCTGCATCAAATATCGAACTTCGGTAACCGGAAGGAAATCATATAGCGTATAATTTGAAGGGAGGGCATGTTTATGTAAATATTTTATTAAACATTTAGAAGCAGGACCATTGCCAACGAGGGTTAAATGAATGTTGTTATTTTTCTTTTGCAGATCACAGAATGCTTTGATTAATAAATCGACCCTTTTCAATTTTAGCATCCTTCCGCACCATAATAGGTTAATTTTCTCTTTTGGAAGCAAATGGTTACCTCTAACTGTTTGATTGATAGATGTAAAATATCCGAAACTGAAAATGCGATTCTTACAAATACCCAGATAATTAAAATCATATGCGGCATACTCTCCTTGTGCCAAATAGAAGAAATTCGGATAAGTAGATAATTTTCTAAATTGGTATACAAGATTGAGAATTTTAGGATGCAGTAAACGAAATTTCCCAATCCCTTCCTTAAACCATCGTTCTGAAAAATAGAATGTCAGTTTACCGCTTTGTAAACGTTTCTCCATTAACCGATAATAATCTCTTATACTGCATAGGACTATATCCGCTTCGTAAAAAAGGTTTGAAAATTCAGTAAAATTAGAAGGCTGTATGTGATAAAGCCAATTTTCTTGCTGGTAACTGTCAAATCCCATTTTTATTCGATTTTCTTCATGAATCAAAGGAGTCGCATAAATAACATTATCCTGACCATAGATATTTCTCAATGCATCATAAAAGGGTAATTTGTGATGATTTATATTAGGATTTATATATACTACTTTCATTATTCAATTCTTCATTTAATATTACTTTAAGCCTTTCCAATCCACTTGGGAATGAAAAATATTTCTCATAGTCTGTTTTGATACAGAGAGGATTAAACTGATTGTTTAATAAATAATCCAATTTTTCCATAAAGTCTTCTACGGAATGATATTGTTTAAAATAGTCTTTGTTATGAAAAAGATCGTAACCCTTTGCTGAAGTAGGATGAGTCAGTATGGCTTTACCGTTTCTTAATCCATCCATGACACGTAGTTTAAGTCCGCTACCCAACCGTGCCGGAGCTATATAGACGGATGATTTTTTTATAACTGCATCCATATTTTCCGGATTAGCTATCAGTTCTATATTAGAGCGTTTACATTTTTCTATTAGTTTTTTTCCGGGGTTTCTGCCGGCTATTATAATATTGATATCCGGATATTTGCTGATAATCGGTGTATAAAGTTCTTTCAGAAAGTGGGTTATACCGTCTTCTGTCTGATAGTCGTGCAAACTCCCGGTTATGGCTAATGTGCAATTGTCCGGTTGCAAAAGGATATTTTCTGTCCTTCTTTCTTTATTCTCGAAGCATCCGAGGTATTTCACCCGGATATTTTCAGGCAAATCATATATATCTTTGAACTCCTGAATGTCATCATTACTGATAGATAGGTTCAAATCGCTGTTTAATAAAGCCTTTTTTTCATTTTTGTTTATATAGCCGGCATACAATCCGCCAAAAGATTCAATAGTCTTGTTATCTTTGTGGTACCGGCGTTCTACATTATGGTGAATAGTTATCACTTTTAACTTTTTACTTTTGAAAAAATCTACCATGTCTCCTGCCAGTACACCTCCATTTAAGACAACTGTATCGAACCTATCTTCATTTATGTTTTGCCAATAATCATAGATAAAAGGAATAAAACGATGTAGCCTGCCAGTAAATGGGAACAATAACTTTTCCTTGAAAGGACGTTTGGGGACATATACAATATCGGCCGATTGTTTATAATTATCAGGTACGATACAGTTATCGGCGATCATTAATGTGAAATGTTCCGATAGTTCCATAAAGGCATCAATGTAGGCTCTTGAAGCGAAAGGACCTCCTCCATTGATAAAAGGATTGACTCTTGAAATATATAATACTTTCATTAGATGTTATTTTAACCGATTTCTACGATTTGTTCTTTGTTGAATATAGACTTATAAGGAATAAATAATTCTTTTCGAAGTTCGATAGAACTATGTAATCTGATGAATGAAAATGTTATTATCAGGCTGAAGAATAATAATTTATTCCATCTTTCTTGCTTCTCCAGTAATAGTGGGAACAGGAAAATATCGAATATATCAAAATACAGACAAACCCGGCTTAGTTGTTCTGATAGGGGAGTAAGCAATATGTATAAGCAGGTTCCGAAAATATATATATTGAATAGTCCCCGTGTGATATTATTATTTGATAGTTCTTCTCTCATAAACAGAAAATATAGCAAAATGATAAATCCCCGTTTTATTACTCCCCTGATTAGTATAGTTGATTTGGATAATTCTACTCCATAAGTTTCTCCGGAAGCGCTTTTATCAATATAGTTATTGATCTTATTTTCAATGATCGAGTTGACCAAACCTGTGCTGATAGAATCAAAAACTGTTGATATATAAAAAGCCATCGGTATTAGTACCAGCAATATAATTATATAATATTTTATTTTAATGTCTTTATCGAAGATGAAATACACCGGTAGAAATAGTAACGCTGTACGATGGATCATGCAAGCTATAATAACAGCAAAAAGGAACATATATATTTTTTTTTCTATTACATACCTGATGGAATACATCAGAATTGCCAGGGCTATATATTGTCGTACAAAGAATATCCCTCCTTTTGTGACAGAAAAATAGCAAAGCAGACTTAATACGGGATATATGGATAAATACCGGATAGCTTTCGATATAAAAAAATATTGTATAGCAGCTAAAATAAATAATAGAACAGTGTAGCTGTTGAACAGGTAATGGATACAATAATTCAGAAATATGAATCCGTTTTCGAAATTGTTGGAAAAATCAAGGTCATATATATTACTGAAATAGTCATAATATCCACTCCAATCGGTGCCTCTTTCCCATCTGAGAAAAGATAACAGGAATAGGATAGAGAGTGTAAGATAATAAATAATTTGAGCCGTCCCTTGTCTTTTGCTGTCGAAGATTTCGAGAAAACTACCGGCAAGCAATAGTATGAAAATCAGATATAGGTACATGGTTAAAATCGATCGAAGGGATACAGTTTTATGTGTGTGATTCTTTTTACAAAATCTCTGGTTCCTTTATTACAAAGATATAGCGGTATCAGTAAAAGAATGAGATACAAGCTTCCGGTCAATGATGCATACAATATAAAGTTAATATAAGAAGAAGCGGGGTTAAGGTCGATATAGTTGGAAATATAGAGTACTATAACCGTTGTAAATAGTAACGATATAATCGATTTGATATATAAGTAAATATAATTGCTAATGGAAGTCTTGAATCCCTTTCGGAACAGGAATATAGGTTTCCAGGTAAAAACGATCAGAAGTAAACTGATCAAGACACCGCAAAGTATGCCTGGTATTCCCCACCAATATCCAAACAGAACGGATAGTCCTATATTTAATATTGCTTCAGCAATTGGTGCCCAGATATCTTGGAATAGGCCATAAGCATTGATAAATGAATCGACAACTGTACGGATCAGGTTTATATACATGATTGCAACCATTAGTATCAGCGATAAATTATCTAGTTGATATTCCGGCCCGACCCATAAAGTAATAAAAGCGGGTGCCAATTGATAAACACAGTAACATGCTGTTCCAACAAATAAAAAACGAGAACAGAATAATTCTTCGAATACATTCAGAATATGATCTTTATCACTTGATGCGACCAGATTCCCTACTCCGGCTCCTATGCTGTTGAATATGGCGGCAAGTAATGCCATAATCCCCATGATGATCAACATATAGTTCCCATAAACGGCTACCTGTGTCAGGGATGTGTAAGCATATATGATCAAAGGACTTGTTTGGGTAAGTACATATCCTCCCACTTTATGGAAAAAGAGTTGTTTTGTCTTTTTTATGATTTCTGAATATTTTCCTTTTAACTCTTTACCTGTTTTTACCCGGGCAGATAACCAGGGGTATTCCCGTCTTAGCAGAAGATTTACGGAGATTGTTGTAAAAATTACTGCTATGAATTCCAAAAGTAACCACCATACATATCCGTCAGACAAATAAACTATTGCCAGGATTTGTAGAACGGATTTGATGATGGTAATACTTTTTACATGGATCGTAATTTTGTAGTCTTTCTGATCGGCAGTCAATACTATCTGACGATAGTTAAAATAGTAGCTGGCCAGTGAACTGGTTAGTAATACGAAAAATGTGCCGTAAGCATACCATAAAGGTAGCTGGGTTTTGGCAAAAATGAACGGAAAGAAACACATAAGGATAAATGAACCCCAAATTACAAATCCTGCAATTTTACGGTACATGTATCCTTGAACTGAAACTATCTCACAGATCTTGTCTCTATTATTATCTGCTAGTGGTTGATAGAGTGTATAGGATATTGCTGCCCCGATACCAAGTTCCGCAAGATTTAAGAATTGAAGGAGATTGACGACAGTCGTGTTCAGCCCTAAAATTTCTGTTCCCAGATATTCAATGAAGATCTTACGGGATATAAAGCTGATTATTAGATTGATAAAATAATAAATCAATGCTATCCGAACGTTTTGTATGCTTCTTTGTGTTCTTGATTTAACCATCATTTTTTATATATCCCGCAAAAATCCAATATCACTTTATTCTCTTTCCTGGGTAACTCCTTGAACTCCTTATGAGCCACCAGGAAGACGATTATGTCGGCTTTTTCGTATGCCTCTTTGTAGTTGGTGAGTTTGAATATTTTGTGCTCATGAACATTCGGTTCCACCACGAGAATATCTGCATTGTTACGGCTTTGCATGACTTTGGTCGTGATATACTTGGCTGGTGATTCCCGCAGATCGTCGATATCGGGTTTGAAAGCCAGTCCCATCATGGCAACGACTGGTTTCCGGTTATGTTCCAGTTCGAACTTAAGCATGGCATTCTCTACTTTTTCGGCACACCAGAAAGCCTTGTAGTTATTGATCTCACGGGCTTTCGCTATCAATTGCGATTCATAGGGAAACTCAGCCGTAATGAAATAAGGATCGACGGCAATACAATGGCCTCCTACGCCGGAACCCGGTTGCAGGATATGAACCCTCGGATGCTTGTTGGCCAGTTCAATCAGTTCCCAAACATTGATGCCGGCCTTGTCGCAAATGAGCGACAGTTCGTTGGCGAAAGCGATCTGTACGTCACGGGAGGAGTTCTCGGTCAGTTTGCACATCTCCGCCGTTTTAGCATTTGTCTTGTGCAGGGTTCCTTTGACGAACCGGCTGTAAAACCCGATCGCTTTCTCTGTCGACTCAGGGTTGATCCCACCGATGACACGATCGTTATGGACCAGTTCATAAATGACATTTCCCGGTAATACACGTTCCGGACAATAAGCAATGTAGATTTTCCCTTTCAGCTCCGGACGGAGGGAGAAAATTAAATCAGTCATCTTGTCCGTTGTCCCTACCGGCGAAGTAGACTCGATGATGAACAGGTCATTTTCCTTCAGCAAGGGGATAACCGAACGGGTTGCCGTTTCCACATAAGAAATATCCGGTTCGTGATTTCCTTTGAACGGGGTAGGGACAACGACCAGGTATACATCACTGGTTTCCGGCTTTACCGAAGCCTTCAGATGGCCGGACGTTACTACTTTCCGGCATAATTCCTGTAAACCGGGTTCCACGATATGGATTAAACCTTGATTGGTCATATCGACAACCTGCGGGTTAATGTCTACACCAATAACTTCTATGCCGTGTTCGGCAGCTATAATTGCTGTGGGGAGGCCAATGTAGCCAAGTCCCATAAAACATGCTTTCATAATTCAATTAAACCTTTTAAGTAATTTCTTTTCGTTAAATAAATTCTATATGCATTTAAGTTTGTCCAGACAGAGATTAAGAGCTGTCCATAGGATAATATCCGTTAAGAATAAAATATTTATATTGGCAAAAGGGGCGAGTATGATATTTAAGCCACTGAAAAATATAGAGATACCAAGTATATATAATAAAGCTCCATGCGGTTTGCATCCCATTTTCAGAAATTTGTGATGAATATGATTTTTATCCGGCGAGAACAACCCCTTATTGCTTCTGAACCGTATCAACATCACCCGTATCACATCGAACATCGGTACGATCAGGGTAGAGAAAGCAACCAGGATCGCACTGGTGGAGTAGGGTGTTACCTCCGGGTTATACACTGCATAACGAATGCAGAGGAAAGCCAGGATATACCCTAAAGTCAGGCTGCCGGTATCACCCATAAATATCTTTCTTCCATGTTCGACCTGCCCGAATACATTATAATAAAAGAAAGGGATCAACACTCCCAATGTCGAGAAAGCCAGCGTGGCATATGTCCACATCTGGTTATGCAGGAACAATACCCCTAATACCATCAGGGAGACACCGCTTAAACCGGAAGCCAGCCCGTCTATTCCGTCGATCAAGTTGATCGCATTGCAAATAAAAACAATGACGAAGATAGTCAGCGGCATACCCAGCCATGCCGGCAGTTCATGCATACCGAATAATCCATACAGGTTATTGAGCCATAGCCCGGATAGAGGCAATAGCGAAGCCGCCAGTATCTGTATGATAAATTTGGTAGAATAATGTAATCCGATCAGATCATCTTTAATGCCAGCCAGATACAGCAGGATCAATCCGCATGTGAGCAGGTAAAAATCGGGTGTGACATGTGAAATGATATTAGGAGGGATCGGCAGACCTTGCAGGTATCCCAGGTAAGAGATGGCTGAGATAAAAGCCAGCGTAAACAGAATAATAGGAGCGAAAGAGATTCCTCCCAACCGGGGGACAGCTCCTGTATGTATTTTTCTTTCATCCGGAATATCGAATAACCTTTTCGTCAAAGCCACGATAAGAATACGTGGAATAATCAGCATCGAAAAGACAATAGATATTACAAAGGCTATTAAAATCAAGAGGTATATCATGCGCTCTTTTAAGTTAAGTTATACGACAATGTTCGTCAGTCACATACTGTAACCGTCGAAAAATGTATTTGCATAAAAACATACCGGATTATTGCTGGTGGTAATTACTCTTGCACCTCAGCGGAGGTATGTGTTCTTTGTTTAGCTCGCTAAATAAACAAAAGACTCCCTGAATCGTTCACGATTTAGAAGCTGTTTACCTTATTTTAATGTTGAATATCAGTACTTTGGAGTGCATAAAAAAGAAATAGCTAAGTGATTGATGCCATAATTTTCAGTTCTTCTCCGAAATGTGTTTTTCTGTAAATCGCAAGATAACTGCCGATTGGTAAAAAATATTAAATAAGTAATGAATAGAGAATAATTTGTTTTGGCTAATCAGGTCTGTCTTCTTGAATGGTTAAATGAATTGTTTTATGACATGGCATGTTTTTTATTGGGGCTGATTTAATATTTGATTTATATACCGTATGTGACTGAAAGTCTGTATGCTATGATATATGCGGGTTCTGGAATTTTTTTGTGTGAATATTGGAGAAAGTGGCTAATAAGGATTCTCTTTTATCACCTTTATCAAGTGGCTTTTTATGTTAATTTTAAGTGTTTATTTTTCATTATACCTTGTTGGACAAGGGGTGATGAATTTTTTGTATTTTGTTTGTTCGAAAATTAATACATACTTTTGCGGCGATTAAATGGGATCATTTTTTTTATTATGGTCGTCGTTGCAGCTATGTGACTGACGAACTTTTTTGTATACATACTAAACTAGTATTAATGTCCTATCTTTTGATAGTCACCTTTCTGGTGATCTGTTCTTTGTTCCCTGATATTGTTAATCCGTGGGAGGTGGTAATGGCTAATCGAAAGCTGTTATTAGCCATACCTATGTCTTTTGGAAAATTCCTAAACTAATTTTATTTATACTCTTCCAATGGAAATGAATAATCATTATGTAGGCTTGCCGCGTCTTTTCTCTCGTTTTACAGAAATAAGATATATCAATGGATGGATCATTTTCAGTGTAGATTTGGTCATATCTTTATGCGTTTCATTGATAGGTGTGTTAGGAATATTTTCTTTTCTAGGAGTTTCCTATGCCCAGGAAGATGTTGTCAAAGTAGGTTTTGCCTCTTTCGTGGGAAGTTTAGTTGCTTTTTTCACATTTAAGGTTTATCGCCGTGTTATTCGTCATTCCACTTTGCGTGGCTTATGGAGAATTTGGGGAGTGGCTATATTGAAATCGGTTGTTTTATGTATATTGCTTCTGGTTTTGAAAACCTCCTTTACTCCAAAAGTTTATCTGGTCGGATTATTTATCGATTGTGTTCTTACAATGCTTATGCTGGTAACATTCCGTATTTTTATTGTGAACATATATAATATGGTTTTGTTGCAGCTTGGTAAAAAGCGAAAACGGGTATTGGTTTATGGAACCGGTGATGAGAGTGTTATGATCGCTTCAACTGCTACAAGGCATATCTTTATGCAAGATTATAGTATAACCGGTTTTATTACTTTCAATAAACAGAAAAAGAATTTCCGTATAGCAGAATTGCCAGTATATCAAATTGCTTCCCGCGAAGATCTTTTGAAATTAGTAAACAGGATTTCTTTAGATGGTGTACTTTTCCCCAATCTTAAAACCATACAACAAGAAAAAGAGCGGTTGATTCGTTTTTGTGAACAAATCTCTCTGCGTACTTTGGTTGTTCCTGAGATGGAAGAGGTCCATAACGGTGCTATAAAACGATCTATCCGTGACATAAAAATTGAAGACTTGTTAGGACGTGAAGAAATCCAGATCAACATGCAGGAGATCGCTTGCTTGCTTGAAAATAAAGTGATATTGGTTACAGGTGCAGCAGGTAGTATTGGCAGTGAGATTTGCCGTCAGTTAGCACATTTCCCTATTTGTAAGTTGATTTGTTTTGATTCGGCTGAAACTCCGATGCATAATTTGCGTTTAGAGTTAGAAGATAAATTTCCTAACTTGAATTTTGTACCTGTGATAGGAGATGTTCGAAATGGAGACCGGTTGGATTATGTTTTTCGCAATTGGCATCCTCATATTGTATTTCATGCAGCTGCTTATAAGCATGTACCGTTGATGGAGGAGAATCCTTGTGAAGCTGTACGGGTGAATGTTTATGGGACTCGGTTGGTTGCAGACGCTGCTGTAAAGTACGGAGTTGAAAAGTTTGTAATGATTAGTACGGATAAAGCAGTGAATCCGACTAATATTATGGGGTGTAGCAAGCGTTTGGCTGAAATTTATGTACAGAGTTTGAGTTTGGCTATTATAAAGGGTGAAGTACAAGGTTGCACAAAATTTATAACGACCCGTTTTGGCAATGTTTTGGGAAGTAATGGTTCTGTCATACCTCGTTTCCGTGAACAGATTAATAACGGAGGACCAGTAACAGTAACCCATCCGGAAATAATTCGTTATTTCATGACTATTCCCGAGGCATGTCGATTGGTTTTGGAAGCTGGTACGATGGGGAATGGAGGAGAGATCTTTGTATTTGATATGGGACAACCTGTGAAGATTGCAGATTTAGCTCGGCGGATGATAGAACTTTCAGGTATGAAGGTTGGAAAGGATATTGAGATAGAGTATACGGGATTACGTCCAGGTGAGAAATTGTATGAGGAGCTTTTGAGTCATAAGGAAAATACCAAAGAGACTCTCCATAAAAAAATTCGAATTGCTGATGTTAGAGAATATAACTACCAAGATGTTACGAGATGTATCAATCTCTTGTCAAATCTTTCTCTGAATGTAGAAATTGTAGACATGGTAAGAGAAATGAAAGGGTTTGTTCCTGAGTTTAAGAGTCAGAATTCGGAATTTGAAAAGTTGGATAAATAGTAGTAATATATGAATATAGCAATTGTAGGTACAGGTTATGTAGGACTAGTCTCTGGAGCTTGTTTTTCAGAGATGGGAATTGATGTCACATGTGTAGACATCGATGAATTCAAAATAGCGAAGTTACTAAATGGAGAGATGCCTATCTATGAACCGGGTTTGGATGATTTGGTTGCACGTAATGTAAAAGCCGATCGCCTACATTTTACAACAGATTTGACATCCTGTTTGGATAAGGTAGAAGTAATCTTTAGTGCGGTAGGAACACCTCCGGACGAAGATGGAAGTGCAGACTTGAAGTATGTATTGGAAGTTGCTCGCACAGTTGGACGTCATATAAAAAAACATGTTGTATTAGTCACGAAGAGCACTGTACCTGTTGGTACAGCAAAAAAAGTTCGTGCAGCGGTGCAGGAAGAGTTGGATAAACGTGGGGTTGATATAGAATTTGATGTTGCTTCTAATCCTGAGTTCTTGAAAGAAGGAGCGGCTATAAAAGATTTCATGACACCGGATCGTGTGGTAGTAGGTGTTGAAAGCGAACGGGCAAAGAAAATGATGGAAAAACTATATCGTCCTTTCACACTAAATGGTTATCCCATCCTGATCATGGATGTTCCTTCAGCTGAAATGACGAAATATGCAGCCAATGCTATGTTGGCAACCCGCATCAGTTTCATGAACGATATAGCCAATCTTTGCGAACGTGTTGGAGCGAATGTAGACCATGTGCGTAAAGGTATGGGAACGGATTCCCGTATCGGTAGCCGCTTTTTATATGCCGGTTGTGGATATGGAGGTTCTTGCTTTCCCAAGGATGTGAAAGCCTTGGTGCATACAGGAATAGAAAACGGATATCACATGCGTGTTATAGAAGCTGTGGAAGAGGTAAATGAAGAGCAAAAGAATATTGTATTTGATAAATTGAATAGAGCTTTTAATGGTGATCTGAAAGGAAAGACTATTGCTATGTGGGGATTATCTTTTAAACCGGAAACAGATGACATGCGCGAAGCCCCGGCGTTGGTTGTGATTGATAAACTACTGAAAGCTGGTGCTGTGATTAATGTATTCGATCCTATAGCTATGGATGAAACAAAGCGCAGAATAGGAGAAGCAGTCACCTATTGTAAAGATATGTATGAAGCAGTGATAGATGCAGATGCTATTGCTTTGATGACGGAATGGAAACAATTCCGTATGCCCTGTTGGGCGATCATCCGTAAAGCCATGAAGAATCATGTGGTAGTGGATGGACGAAACATCTACGATGGCGAGGAATTGAAAGAATTAGGTTTTACTTATTCGAGAATCGGACAAAAATGAATCGGACAAAAATGAAACGGATATTAGTAACGGGTGGAGCCGGTTTTCTCGGCTCCCATCTATGTGAACGTTTGGTGAAAGAAGGCAATGACGTGATTTGCCTGGATAATTATTTTACCGGCAGTAAGGATAATATTCGTTACCTGTTGCAGTATGACAACTTTGAGTTGGTTCGTCACGATGTAACTTCTCCTTATTACGCCGAGGTCGATGAGATCTATAACCTGGCTTGTCCTGCATCGCCTCCCCATTATCAATATAATGCCATCAAGACAATGAAAACCTCCATTTACGGAGCTATGAATATGTTGGGGTTGGCTAAACGAACCAAGGCAAAGATTCTCCAGGCATCGACCAGTGAAGTGTATGGCGATCCGGCTATTCATCCGCAGGTAGAGTCTTATTGGGGAAATGTGAACCCGATTGGAATTCGCAGTTGTTACGATGAAGGCAAACGCGCAGCTGAAACTTTGTTTATGGATTATCATCGTCAGAATGGTGTACGGATTAAAATCATCCGTATCTTCAATACGTATGGTCCTCGAATGAATCCGAACGACGGACGTGTCGTTTCCAACTTTATCGTACAGGCGTTAAAAGGGGAAGAAATCACAATCTATGGAGATGGAACTCAAACCAGAAGCTTCCAATACGTAGACGATTTGATTGAAGCCATGATCCGAATGATGGCTACTGGTGATGACTTTATCGGCCCTGTCAATACAGGAAACCCGGGAGAATTCACAATGCTGGAACTGGCAGAGAAGGTGATAGAGTTGACAAATTCGAAATCAAAGATTGTACATTGTCCGTTACCGGGTGACGATCCGAAACAGAGAAAACCGGATATTACATTAGCAAAAGAGAAATTGGATTGGGAACCTAAAATTCCTTTGGAAGAAGGGTTAAAGAAAACGATTGCTTATTTTATCAAATTACATGAGTGATTCTGTAAAGCATCGAGCCGTAAAAGGTGTGATGTGGAGTGCTGTTGAACGGTTTTCTGTACAGGGGATACAGTTTGTACTGAGCATTGTCATCGCCCGTTTGGTATTGCCTTCGGAATACGGCTTGATTGCCATGTTGGGTATTTTTTTGGCGATCGCCCAGACATTCGTGGATAGCGGTTTCTCGAATGCCTTGATCCAGAAGAAGGATCGGACGGAGGTGGATTATTCGACGGTGTTCTATTTCAATATCCTTATAGCCTTGGTTGTTTATGGGGTGTTGTTTATCTCTGCCCCTTATATCGCCTCGTTTTACAGGGAGCCGGAGCTAACGGTTGTGACTCGATGGGTGGGATTGAATCTCCTGTTGAATGGTCTTTCTATTGTTCAACGGGCTAAGTTGACAGTTTGTGTTGATTTCAAGACACAGGCGAAAGCTTCCTTGATTGCAGTGCTCATGAGTGGATTGGTGGCTGTCTGTCTGGCTTATCGAGACTATGGGGTATGGGCGTTGGTGCTGCAGAGCTTGCTGAGCAGCTTTTTTGAATACGCTTTTATTGTGGATATTCTCTAGATGGTTGCCTTTGTGGTGTTTCTCTTGGAAGTCGTTCCGCTCATTGTTTTCTTTTGGCTCTAAATTGCTGTTGTCAGGTCTGTTGCATACCATCTATATCAATTTGTATAGCTTGGTTATAGGTAGGAGATATTCGGCTATGGATGTTGGTTTTTACAATCGGGCCAATCAGTTCTCTGGATTTCCTTCCACGAATCTTGTGGGGATCATCACACGGGTTATTTATTCTGTACAGTGTGAGCTGCAGGATGACACTGAGCGATTGAATCGTTCATTCATGTGCTATTTGAGAGTGTCTTGCTATATCATCTTTCCACTGATGACACTGTTGGCGGTGTTATCGGACCCCTTGATTCGATTCCTCTTGACAGACAAATGGCTTCCATCGGCCGAATTGTTGTCTATATTATGTATAGCGTATATGTGGTATCCGGTCATGGTGATTAACAACCAGATATTGAACGTGAAGGGTCGCTCGGACTATTTCCTTCGGGCGGAGATACTCAAGAAAGTGGTGGCCATAGCTATTCTATGCGCCACGCTGCCTTTCGGGGTTCGTTGGCTGTGTTGGGGAATCGTTCTTTACAATTTCTCTGATATAGGAATTATCATTTATTACTCGAAGAAAGTGATAAGTACCGGATACATGGAACAGATAAAAAACATATTCCCCTTGTTCTTGCTTTCATTGGGCATGGGAATGAGTGCGTATATCGCCCAATCCATGATTAAGGGTAGCTTACCGCAATTGATTATCGGGGGCTTGGTCGCCCTATTTTCCTATTTGTTATTGGGATTCCTTTTTAAGGTACGGGAGTCCCGGCTGCTATTTTCATTGATAAAAAAGTATATATAGAATATGTATAAGGTAACATTGTCCATGCCTATTTACAACGTGGCGCCCTATGTGGAGCGTGCCTTGTTGTCCGCATTGAATCAAACGTTTGAGAGTATAGAGTTTTTATTGGTAGACGATCGAGGGACGGATAATAGTATGGATATTGTCCGTCGAATCATCAAGGAACATCCAAGGGGAAAGGATGTTCGTATTATAGAACATCCACATAATATTGGACTTGGTGCTACACGAAATACAGCTATAGACAATGCCCAAGGTGAATATTTGTTTTTCATGGATAGTGATGATGAGATTACTTTGGATTGCATACAGGTGCTGTATGATAGGATGATGGAGGAGAAGGTGGATATAGTGGTCGGGAGTTATATTCGTGTCTCAAAGGAGAAGAAACCCTTAGCTGAGAAAATTTATAAAAATATTGTTGTCAGAGGAGAAGAAGAGTTGTCTAAGTTTCAATATTCTCATTGGTACGAAGATCGTGTCCATATATCGATGTGGAATAAATTATATGATCTTTCCAGAGTAAGATATATGAATATTCTATGTGTACCGAATCAGTTGAACGAGGATAATATGTTTACGACAAAATGTATTTTTCAATTGAGCTCATGTTCATTTGTTTCAAAAGCTACTTATTTGTATTATGAGGCAGAAGAATCAATAATGCATAAAATGCGACATTGTTTTTCGAAACGATTAGCGGATCAATTTGTAGAGATAATAAATTTTCATAAAGAAAATTTGAATAGGTTAGAAGGGAGATCCATCTATTGTAACTATTATAGATGGGTATTACATTTTACTTACTCTTATATAAGTTGTTATTTGAATGGAAATTTCTCAGACTTGGAGAAAAGGAAATATTTATTTGCTATCAGAAAAAAATTTCCTGTTTATATAAAAGCTATGATGAATAGAAAAGTATTTATTTATCGTGTATTCGTTTCTCTTCCTTTAGAATTGCAAAAAATAATTTTTGCTATATATAATAAATTGTAATTGTTTTTTTTAAAACTATTTGTTTTTGCTGTTTACTATCTTGGAAAGATATCTCTAATGTTAAAATCAGAATTAATATTTACTACAACTCAGTTTATGGTACATAAAAATAACCAATCAAAGGGGTATACACTAAATTGTGTGTTGATTTTTTTTATGTGTTGTTTGATTTATTAATAATAAAATATGTTTCTATCAATAGTTGTGCCAATATATAATGTTGAATCTTACATTGAAAAATGTTTTGATTCTTTGTTTAAACAAGATTTATCTATTTCATTATATGAAATAATTGCTGTAAATGATGGTTCTTTAGACCGTTCAATGGATATAGTAGAAAAATATGCAGGTAAATATGATAATATTGTCATTTATAACAAACCTAATGGAGGGGTATCTTCTGCGCGTAATGCTGGTATAAAATTAGCTTCTGGAGATTATATTATTTTTGTGGATCCAGATGATTATATCGCAGAAAATAGTCTTTCAAAAATATATGAAAATCTGAAAAAAGAATCAGCAGATATGTTAATGATGCGTTCTTTTATAAAGGGTGGTTTAATTGAATGTTATGCGTGGTCTAATATTTGTCCTGTAGATATAGATATGAAGGGGGTAGATGTCTTTAAAAAGGGATATACTAGAGGTAGTGTATGTGGGGTAGTATATAATAAGTCATTTTTTATAAAACATTCTTTGCTATTTGTCGATGGACTGACTAATGGCGAGGATTCTCTTTTTCTTAGTTTGAATTTATTATATGCTTATAAAGTACGATTTACAGATATTTTATTTTACTATATTTTTGTAAGAACAGATAGTGCATCAAGGGAATTTAATGAGGAGAAAATTTGGGGGTTTTCTAATAATTTGAGAGCTATTAATCATTATTTATCAGATTCTTTATTGACTACAGAACAAAAGTCTGTTTTGTATTATCAGCAGTATTCTGTTATTTCTAGTGCAGTTAATCACTATACAAAGTTGTATAAGTTTAATTGGGTATTATTAAAGAAAAGATTAGAATTGTCTAAGGTTTTGCCAGTCAATACAAATGAATTTTTGCCTCAACGATCAAAGATTAGATTGCTGAATTTCTCTTTCTTTTTGTATTTTTTGTTTGTATTCGTAAAAAACATATGCAAAAACTAATTCCTCTTTTTTGTGTAAACTGGATAATATTTTTTTTTCAGTTTGAATCTTTTGGAATAGGTCCTGTTACGGTAGTGCGTTTTCTTATATTTCCATTCTTATTACTATATGTTTTTAGTGTAAGAAGAATGAATATATATAAATCTTTTTCTTTGTTATTTTGTTTGTTTTTTTGTGTGTTTGAAGTTGTTTCAGGCGTATTTAATGCTGAAATTCATTTTTGTATTCAAGGCATAATTAATTTTCTTACAATTGTTGTTTTTGTCGATTTTCTGACTAAAAATAAAGGGTTGTCATATACTAATTTGTTGCTGTTTGCTAGTTATGATTTATCAAGTATATTGTTTTATTTGATTACTTTTAGTGGTGTAAATTTGGCTAATAGATTTCAAGGTATTTATTGGGATCCTAATGTGATGTGTGTATATATTTTTATTTCTTTTTGTGCCAAAATGGTATTATTTAGTCAAGAAAAAAGAAATATGTTAAAATTGATTCTTGGATTATTTTTTCTGTTGGATATAATTGTGATTTTTTCGTCACTGTCACGAGCTGGAATTTTAGGATTGGGAGTTACGGTATTATTAGTTTTTTTTATGTATTCTAAATGGCTTTTTTCGTTCTTGGTAGGAATATTATCTGTTGTGTTAGGATATATGTATCACATTGCATTTAGTCTGACTTGGAGTCTTTCTTTAACTCCATTAGAGGCATTGACTTATAGACTTTTTGTGTCTTCTACTGTGGAATTGGAAGAAGGAGGTGTCGGGAGTAGAAGTGATCGATTAGAAAGATTGTTTGAATCATTGGAAAAAGGAGAAGTTTCTTTGTTTGGAAATGGAACCAATTATTTGCCTGATGGTGAATTTATGCACAATGGTATTGCGGAGTTCATTCTTGCTGCAGGAATCATCTTAGGAACAACTTTTATAGGAGTTTTTATATATTTGATATGTGTGAATATAATATGGCCTATTTTGAAAGGTAAGAGGAATCTTTTTTTGCTTTTTGTCTTGTCTTTTTTTATCGTAACTGTGTTTTATTCTTATCTATCGTTTAAATCTTTTTGGGTTTTTATCTCTTTTTTGCTTTTTTTAAACATTGAAAGAGTTAAGGTGAATAATGTTAATTTTGTAAATATGTAATATATATAGAAAAGGGATTTCTTAAGATTCTTTTGTCTATAGTAATATGGATGTCGTATTTAAGTTTATCCGTTTGACTTTGAGGTTGGTATGTTTTGTTTATCCAGCAATCATTCTGTGCGAACTGACTTGTCAGTGGATTAAATTTTTGGATAACAGAGGAAATCATTTGGCTACATTCTCTTATACGTTCTATTTAAGCTATCTTATAATATTTTTTTCGTTGTATGAGTTCTGTTTGGGAAGAGAGAGGGCACGATGAATGCAGGAGATATTTTGCTTGTGATTATCACGTTGGTTTGCTGTTATGTGATTTACTTGCTATCGGAAAAACACACGGCTAAGCTAAAGTATTCTATTAAGGAAATAATAAATTCATAAAAATATGCAGACAAAAAAAATTTGCGTGATCGGTCTAGGTTACGTAGGACTTCCTTTAGCCCGTCTTTTTTCAACGAGGTTCGAGACGGTCGGTTTTGACATGAGTCAAGCACGTGTGGATGCCTTGAATGGAGGGCATGACGCTACATTGGAAGTGGATGATGAATTACTTCAGGCCGCTTTGGCAAATGGATTTCGTTGTACGACTTGGTTGGATGATATAAAAGATTGTAACTTTTATGTGGTGGCTGTCCCCACTCCTGTGGATGAGAATAACCGTCCTGACCTCCGTCCATTATGGGGTGCGAGTGAGACGGTGGGGAAGGTAATCTCCAAAGGGGATATCGTGGTGTACGAATCAACTGTTTATCCGGGTGTAACGGAAGAGGAATGCCTTCCGGTTGTAGAGAAAATCTCAGGTTTGAAGTTTAACAAGGATTTCTTTGCCGGTTATTCGCCGGAACGTATCAATCCGGGGGACAAGGAACATACGGTGGAGAAGATAAAGAAGGTTACTTCGGGATCTACTCCGGAGATAGCGGACATTGTGGATCAAGTGTATAACACAGTCTTGATAAATGGAACTCATAAAGCACCAAGTATCAAGGTGGCAGAGGCGTCGAAGATTATCGAGAACTCGCAGCGAGACGTGAATATTGCTTTCATGAATGAGTTGGCTAAGATCTTCAATGCAATGGGTATCGATACGAATGACGTGATTGAGGCGGCCGCTTCCAAATGGAATTTTATTAAGTTGAAACCCGGTTTGGTGGGTGGCCACTGTATTTCGGTGGATCCTTATTACCTGATTCAAAAGGCGCAAGTATATGGGGTACTTCCCCGTGTCATGTTTGCTGCTCGTCGGTTGAATGATGGTATGGGGGAGTATGTGGCGCATCAGGTAATCAAGTTGATGAACAAGAAAGGCGTTTTGGTAAAGAACGCTAAAATCCTTTTGTTAGGAATTACCTTCAAGGAAAACTGTCCAGATATACGCAACACAAAAATTGTGGATATTTATACTACATTGTCCGAGTACTCTAAGTGTATTACGGTCTATGATCCATGGGCTAACCCAGTACGAGTAAAACATGAGTATGGTATTGATATATGCGATGTTCCGTTAGATGAACTAGAAGGTCAATACGATGCGGTAATCTTGGGGGTAGCCCATAAGGAATTCAAGGATATGGATGTACGTTCTTTCTTGTCAAATGATAATGGCGTGGTCTATGACGTGAAAGGTGTCATGGATAGAAGTGTGATAGATGGTAGGTTGTAAAGGGATAAGGATATTGAATATTCGAAAAAATTGATATGAAGATTGTGCATTTATGTATGGCAGGTCCATATACCCAAGGTTACTCTTATCAAGAAAATATTTTACCGAAGTATCATGTTAAGTTGGGGTTTGATGTTACCGTATTAACATCTATGCAAACAATGGATGCGGCAACTTCTACAATAAAAGAGATACACGCTAAACAACCAGTAATTTTTGAGGAGAATGGATTTAAAGTGGTTCGCATACCTTTTAAAGAAAAGGTTCCTAAAGTAATTTCAAGAAGGTTTCGTATGTATGCGAACTTTTTTACTTATTTAGAAATAGAAAAACCAGATATAATTTTTACTCACGGAACTTGTTTTGTTGATTCTAGACAGCTAGTCAAATATCTAAAATTGCATCCCAAAGTGATTTGTTATAGTGATTGTCATACTGATTATTATAATAGTGCCAGAAATTTTCTTTCAAAGTATATTTTACATGGTATTGTTTGGAGATATTTCTCACATTTATCTGAACCATATATAAAAATGTGTTTTGGAACTACACCTTGGCGTTGTGACTTCATGCATGAAATGTATGGTTTTCCTCTTCAAAAATTGAAATGTATTCCTATGGGAGTTGATGATGACAATATTCCTAGTTATGAAAATGCAAGAAGTTATGTGAAAAGTAAATTCAACATCAAAGACTCCGATTTTCTCATTGTCACAGGTGGTAAAATTGATGAAGCAAAGAATATACATCATTTAGGTTATACCATAAGAAAAATGGAGAATCCCAATGTGAAATTACTGATTTTTGGGAGTATCGTTTCTACTATGGAGGACAGTTTTGAACCGTTAAGATGTTGTCCCAATATTATATTTGCAGGATGGTCTGATGCTACTCAAGTCATGAATTATTTAAGAGCATCAAACTTATGTTGTTTTCCAGGAACTCATTCTACTATGTGGGAACAAGCTGTTGGTGTGGGTATTCCTGCAATTTACAATGATTGGGGTAAGTCTATGCACCATTTAAATATTAACGGAAACTGTATTTTCATTGATGGTAAAAACGAAACAGCGATTGCTGATACAATCAGAGGGTTAATTTTTTCAGATAAATACCAAAATCTGAAACAAAAAGCGGAAAAGGCTTCTATTCATTTTAAATATTCAGAGATTGCTAAACAATCAATAGAAATGAATTTTTAGATATGTCAAATAAAATTCTTCTTCAAATCAATGCCTGCCGGAACTATGGATCAACAGGTAGGATCAATGAACAAATAGGATTGTTAGCTGAACAAAATGGCTGGACAAGCTATATTGCTCATGGTTCAAGGTATGTGAATCCATCGAGATTAAAAAGTATACAGGTTGTTTCTAAATTAGAGGAATATTGGCACGCGATTGAGACTAAAATATTTGATAACCATGGTTTGTCTTCAAGAATTGCTACTAGAAGATTTATAAAGAAGATAAAAGAAATAAATCCGACTATTGTGCATCTTCATACGATTCACGGTTATTATATTAATTATAAAATTCTTTTTGATTATTTGTCTAAAGCAAATATACCTGTGGTTTGGACGTTGCATGATTGTTGGAATTTTACTGGACATTGTGCGCATTTTGATTTTCATGGTTGCGAAAAATGGAAATCTGGATGTTATGAATGTCCATTGAAGAAGGATTATCCGGGTTCTTTTGTTCTTCAAAATAGTAAGAGGAATTATCTTTTAAAGAAATTTTTTTTTACATCTTTATCTGATCTTACTTTAGTGCCAGTTAGTAATTGGTTGGCTAATTTGGTGAATGAATCTTTCTTTAAAGATTGTCCTAATATTAGGATACAAACAATTTATAATGGGGTGGATATTGATGTTTTTAAGCCTGAATCCTTTGTGGTGATAAAGTCATTGAAAGAGCGATTGGGGATATCCGAAAAGAAAGTGTTATTGGGATGTGCAGTTCCATTCGGTGTAAAAAAAGGATATGGAGACTTTTTGGAGTTAAGAGAGAAATTGGATGATTCCTATGCAATTGTAATGGTTGGAGTATCCCAAAAACAAAAGGAAGAAGTTTGTTCTAAAGGAATAATAGGGATATCAAGAACTCAGAATGTTCAAGAATTGGTTAATTATTATTCCATGTCTGATTTATTTATGAACTTAACATATTCAGATACATTCCCTACGACTAATCTGGAATCATTGGCTTGTGGAACACCTGTTTTAACATATGATACAGGAGGCAGTGTTGAATCTGTTGATGAGCGAACTGGTGTTGTGGTGAAGAAAGGAAATATGAATGTATTAGTAGAAACTATTAAATTGTTTACATCAAAGTTAAAAAACTCGGATGCTTGTAGAAAAAGGGCTGTTTCGTTGTATGACAAACGTGACAAATACCAAGAGTATATTGATTTGTATGAATCAATTTTAAAGAAGTAAAGCCTTTTGAGAGTTTGATAACAAAATTTTGGGAGACATGGTGGTACTCTAAACGTTTTGGCTATGATGTACGTAATCATTTTCAGTAACGGAAGAGGAAGGTCGTGAGATATTTAAACAGGTAGCTGAATTCTTGTGTATATCGGAGTCAGAGCTACAATTCTATCTCAATATGCCTCTTGTGAAAGGTTGTGAATATAAGCAAGGGAATAGTTGGTTGATTAATCTTGGCGTGAAAATAATGTTTGCGCTAGGAAAAGAAAAACGAGTAAGGAAATAGATTTGCATTGTCCTAAGTTAAATACAATCATGTCAATTTTTAAAGATAAAGTCCTGTTGATCACAGGCGGTACCGGCTCTTTTGGGAATGCCGTGCTTCGTCGTTTCTTAGATAGCGACATCAAGGAGGTTCGTATCTTCTCTCGTGATGAGAAGAAGCAAGATGATATGCGTCATTTCTTGCAGGCACAACGCCCGGAGGTGGCTCATAAGGTGAAGTTTTTTATTGGGAATGTGCGCCAACGGGAGGCGGTGGATTTTGCGATGGATGGAGTGGATTATGTGTTCGCAGCTGCTGCCTTGAAGCAGGTACCGAGTTGTGAGTTCTTCCCGATGGAGGCTGTTCGTACAAATGTGGAAGGGACAAATAACGTATTGCTTTCCGCTATCGCTCATGGGGTTAGTAATGTGGTGGTGCTCTCCACGGATAAAGCGGCTTATCCAATAAACGCCATGGGGATCTCCAAGGCGCTTATGGAAAAGGTTGCGATTGCTCAAGGGCGTGCCTTGGGTAAGGATGCCAAGACTACGATTTGCTGTACTCGCTATGGGAATGTGATGGCCTCTCGGGGTTCCGTAATTCCTTTGTGGGTGGAGCAGATGATGGATGGTAAGCCTATAACCATCACTGATCCGGAGATGACGCGCTTTATGATGACACTGGATGATGCGGTGGATTTGGTGGTTTATGCTTTTACCCATGGAGAAAATGGAGATCTTTTTGTGCAGAAAGCTCCTGCGGCTACACTTTCTACCTTGGCTATGGCTTTGAAGGAGATCTATACTAAGGTAAATCCGAAGTATGGGGAGACCGAGGTGAAGGTGATCGGAACCCGTCATGGCGAAAAACTGTATGAGACGTTAGTGACTCGTGAGGAGATGGCGAAGTCGATCGATATGGGGAATTATTATCGTATCCCTTGTGATAACCGTGACTTGAATTATGATAAGTTCTTTACCGAGGGTAACGAGGTGGTTTCTACTATCGAGGATTATCATAGTCATAATACCGTTCGTCTGGATGTGGAGGGCATGAAAGAGCAGTTGATGCGCTTGCGTTTTATCCAAGAGGATCTGGGGGTAGTGTCTGGCTCCAAAGGTCGTGAAATCCGTAGTGAGTAAGTAATACAAAAGAACAGATATTGTAATGAAAATTCTTGTTACCGGTTCCCAAGGATTCGTGGGGCGGAATCTAGTATCCCAATTGAGGAATATTCAGGAGGGGAAGGCGAGATGTTATGGCGACTTGACAGTGAGTGCTGTCTATGAATATGATATAGATTCTACTCCGGAGGAGTTAGAGGTTTATTGTCGTGATTGTGACTTTGTGTTCAATTTGGCGGGAGTGAACCGTCCGCAAAGCCAAGAGGAGTTTATGCGAGGTAACTTTGGTTTTGCCTCTACGTTGCTCAATACCTTGAAGATACATCATAATAACTGTCCTGTGATGATTTCCAGCTCTATCCAGGCTACGTTGGCAGGACGTTTCGGCACTTCCGAATATGGTAAGAGCAAGAAGGCGGGTGAGGAATTGATGTTCGAGTATGGTAAGGAGACTGGTGCTAAAGTATTGGTGTACCGCTTTCCGAACCTTTTCGGTAAATGGTGTCGCCCGAACTATAACAGTGCAGTGGCTACCTTCTGTCATAATATAGCGAACGACTTGCCTATCATGGTGAACGATCCTATGGTAGAATTGGAACTGCTTTATATTGATGACTTGGTGGAGGAGATGATCGCAGCCTTGAAGGGGAAGGAGCATCGTTGCGAGTTTGATGGAGTAGAGACTGTATTGACTGAGGGGGGGCGTTATTGCGCTGTCCCGATCACGCATAAGGTGAAACTGGGTGAGATCGTGCGTTTGCTGGAGGAGTTCAAGAGTCAGCCCGCTACGTTGGTCGTACCAGAAATTCCGTATGGCAGTTTTGCTAAGAAGTTATATAGTACTTTCCTGAGTTATTTACCCAAGGAGAAAGTATCCTTTCCGTTGAAGATGAACGTGGATGCTCGTGGTAGTTTTACCGAACTGTTCCGTACCAAAAACTGTGGACAGGTGAGTGTCAATATCTCTAAGCCCGGTATCACAAAAGGTCAGCATTGGCACCATACCAAATGGGAGTTCTTTATTGTGGTTTCCGGTCATGGCTTGATACAGGAGCGTAAGATTGGATCGAATGAGGTAATTGAGTTTGAGGTGAGTGGAGAGAAGATCGAGGTGGTACATATGTTACCAGGTTATACGCACAATATCATAAATCTTTCCGATACGGAGGATTTGGTGACTGTGATGTGGGCAAACGAAAGTTTTGATCCAGATCGTCCTGATACTTATTTTGAACCTGTAAAATAAGAAAGATTATGGCTGCATTTAAGAATAATGGAAAACTGAAGTTGTTGATTATTGTGGGAACCCGGCCGGAGATTATCCGGTTAGCGGCGGTAATAAATAAGTGTCGTAACTATTTTGATGTCGTATTAGCTCATACCGGGCAGAATTACGATTACAACTTGAATGGGGTTTTTTTCAAGGACTTGAAATTGGCCGATCCTGAGGTTTATCTGAATGCTGTAGGCGATGACTTGGGTGCTACGATGGGCAATATCATCGATAAGAGCTACAAGCTAATGGTGGAGATCAAGCCGGATGCTGTATTGGTATTAGGGGATACCAACTCTTGCTTGAGTGTGATCGGTGCGAAACGTTTGCATATTCCTATTTTCCATATGGAGGCGGGAAACCGTTGTTTTGATGAGTGTCTGCCGGAGGAAACCAACCGCCGTATCGTGGATATTATCAGTGATGTGAATATCTGCTACAGCGAGCATGCCCGTCGCTATTTGAACGCTAGCGGTGTAGCTCCGCAACGTACCTATGTCAGCGGGTCACCAATGGCAGAGGTGTTGCATGAAAATTTGGCCAAGATTGAGGCGAGCGATGTGCATCAGCGTTTGGGCTTGGAGAAGGGTAAGTATATTCTGTTAAGTGCCCATCGAGAGGAGAATATCGATACCGAGAAAAACTTCACCTCTCTTTTTACGGCTATCAATGCTATGGCAGAGAAGTATGATATGCCTATCCTTTACAGTTGCCATCCTCGCAGTAGGAATCGGTTAGAGAAGAATGGTTTTCAGTTGGATAAGCGGGTGATTCGTCAGGATCCTTTGGGATTTCATGATTACAACTGTTTGCAGATGAATGCTTTTTGTGTCGTTTCGGATAGCGGTACACTACCGGAGGAGAGCAGTTTCTTTACGAGCGTAGGTTATAGTTTTCCGGCTGTTTGCATCCGTACTTCTACTGAGCGTCCGGAAGCGTTGGACAAAGGGTGTTTCATTTTGGCGGGTATTAATACCCATGACCTGTTGCAAGCTGTGGATCTAGCCGTTGAGATGAACCTGAATGGCGATAACGGTTTGCCTGTGCCTAATTATACTGATGAGATTGTATCTACTAAGGTGGTGAAGCTTATTCAGAGTTATACGGGTGTGGTGAACAAGGTGGTGTGGAGGAAGGAGTAGACATACACAAGTTAATAGGTTTCCGATCATACTGGTAAGGCAGATGTTTGTGGGGCAATTCCACTAACCGGAACAAATAAGAATATAATGGGGCATAAAAATAAGTTTACATAATGAAGAATAATAAAAAGAAGATTTTAATACATTCTTTGATCTTCAGTCCTGATGGTGTGTCAACTGCTTATTTGTACAATGATATCGCACAGACTTTCAAAGATGCAGGTTATGAGGTGGTAGTATTATCTACTACTCCCCATTTTAATGTGTTGAGAGAGCGGTTGGCAGAGCAATCTTTGAAATGGGGATATTGGGGATTGTTTAAAAAGAGTGTGTATAAGGGTATTCCTGTTTATCATGTGCCGCAGAAGAAATTTAAGAGTACTTTACTTAGATTGATTGGATTTATATACTGGCATGTTATTTCATTTTTTGTGGGACTCTGTATTAAAAATGTAGATGTTATTCTTTCTCCATCTCCTCCTTTAACTATTGGTTATTTAAATCTGTGGCTGGCTAAATTGAAAGGGTGCAAGGTGGTATATAATGTACAGGAAATTTATCCTGATATCTTAGGGAAGAAAGAAGGGTTGGTTTATTCTGTATTGAGTAAAATGGAACGCAAAGTGTATAATGACAGTGATGCAGTTACCACCATTGATCAAGTATTTTATAATACGATAGAAAGTCGATTTAAAGACAAAGGAAAATTGCATATCATTCCTAATTTTGTAGATACAGATTTGTATCAGTCGGAAGTGTCTACTGATTTTCTGGATAAATCACTATTTCCGGATACGGATAGTATTAAGTTATTGTATGCCGGAAATATTGGTCTTGCGCAAGATTGGGAAACGTTAGTGAGATTAGCAGAAAAAACACGCAGGTTAAATATTGAATATTTTGTGATTGGGGAGGGGGTAATGAAGTCGTATGTGGAGGAAAAAAAGAAAGATTTGAATCTAGTAAAACTGCATTTGCTTCCTTATCAATCCAGACTTTTGATGCCTGCTATTTTAGCTTATAGTGATGTTCAATATATTTTTATGACTCCAAAGATGGAGAAACAGGGGTTTCCTTCAAAAGTTTATACGATTATGGCCTGCAGTAGGGCTTTATTAATTAGTTCGGGCAAAAATACTCCGATTGTTAATTTTTTGGAGCCTGTAGGTTGTGCCAAGTTGGTGTGTGATCTTGACTTAGAAAGGAGAACAGATGAAATGTTGCGGTGGTTGGCTTCAGTATCTCGCAAAGAGCTTAAGCAAATGGGAGCCAAAGGCGAGAAAATAATTCATGAAGGATACACTAAAAAGATTGTAGTTCAGAAATACGTGAATCTGATAGGTAAATTGCTGAAATAATAATTGTGAGCATGAATATTCTTATAACAGGAATCCATGGTTTTGTTGGCTCTAATTTGGTTTCTGCTTTAAAGAAAAAGCATCAAATTTACGGATTGGATATTGTTGCGGCTGAAAAGGATGGGGTGATAAATACTTTTTCTTGGGATGATTTGGATAAGGAAATGCCGGAATTTGATGCGGTGATTCATTTAGCCGGAAAAGCACATGATACTAAAAATAAAAGTGCGGCGGAAACTTATTTTAGAATTAATACAGGGTTGACCCAACGAATTTTTGACTGGTTTTTAGTACAGTCTTCTATTAAGAAATTTATTTTTTTTTCTACAGTGAAAAGTGCGGCGGATTCTGTACAGGGAGGCATACTGACTGAAGAGTGTGTGCCTATTCCCATAGGACCTTACGGGGAAAGCAAAATTCAGGCTGAGAATTACATCATCGAAAAGTTTGTACCGGAAGCACTGGATAATTTATATCATGCTTTTGGGGACAGTTCTGTTTATCCTGATAAACAGGTGTATATTATGCGTCCTTGTATGATTCATGGTCCAGGAAATAAAGGAAACTTGAATTTGCTTTATAATGTAGTAAGTAAGGGAATACCTTGGCCGCTTGGAGCTTTTGAGAATCACCGTTCATTTACTAGTATACAGAATCTCTGTACTGTGATAGAAGGTCTCTTGACTCAAAAGGTCGTGAGCGGTATTTATCATATGGCTGATGATGAAGCATTATCTACCAACGAATTAATCGAAGTGATTTGTGAAGTGTTGGGCAAGAAAGCCAATATCTGGTGCATCCCTAAAGGAGTGATGAACGTGATGGCAAAGATTGGTGGGTGGTTACATCTTCCACTCAATCCGAATCGAATGCAAAAGCTGGTAGAGAATTATGTGGTAAGCAATGCTAAAATAAAAAAAGTATTAGGGTTACAAAAGATGCCGGTATCTGCAAAAGAGGGATTGACTTATACTATTCTTAGCTTTAAAAAACGATAAGATATGAACAGCTTATTTTATGTGCTGATTTTCATATTGCTATTTCTGGCGGAACTTTTTTATTTCCGCATTGCGGATTGGTGTAATATTATAGACAAGCCTAACGAGCGTAGTTCGCATACATCGGTAGTGTTACGAGGAGGTGGTATCATTTTCTTGGTCGGCATTTGGATGTGGAGCGTTTTCTTTGGTTTTTCCTATCCATGGTTTCTTGCGGGGTTGACTTTAGTGACTGGTGTCAGTTTCGTGGATGATATCCGGAGTTTGCCCGATTCGATACGATTGGTGGTACAGTTTTCGGCGGCAGGTTTGGTGTTTTATCAGTTGGATATTTTACATTGGAATTTATGGTGGGTAGTTTTGCTGGCATTGATTGTATACGTAGGTATCACTAACGTATATAATTTTATGGATGGTATAAACGGAATAACTGCCGGTTATTCGTTGGCTGTATTGGTACCGTTGATGTTGTTGAATGGAACAGGTGAGTTTGTGGAACCTGCGCTAATTGTTGTGACATTGCTGAGCGTACTTGTGTTCTGTTTTTTTAACTTTCGGCCGAAAGGAAAGGCGAAATGCTTTGCTGGAGATGTAGGTTCTATAGGGATCGCTTTCATCATTTTGTTTGTGCTGGGACGTGTGATTGTTGAAACACGGGATGTGACATACCTCTTGTTACTAGTAGTGTATGGAGTGGACGCTTGCCTGACTATCATGCATCGTATCATATTGCGTGAGAATCTGGGAGAGGCACACCGCAAGCACGTATATCAACTAATGGCGAATGAGTTGAGGATTGGCCATGTAAAAGTGACGATGTTCTACACAATGTTACAGTTAGCGGTTTCTCTGATATTTATTTATGTGGTACCTGATACAGCAGTGGCTCATTGGATGTATTTGGCTGTAGTTGTAGTGGTATTGACATTGGGGTATCTGGTATTTATGAAGAAGTACTATTATTTACATGAGGAATATTTGGCTTTGATTTTAAAAAAGAATTAAGATATGTTTTTAGACAAGCGTTTATTGGATGATTTATTGAAGAAGGCTGCTGAATCTTCTCGTCTCAGAGTTAACTATGATTTACGGAATTCATCAGCAGACACATCACAGAGGATGTTGAACGCTTTGGCAGTGGGGACGGATGTGCCTATCCATCAGCATGTGAATACGGCGGAAACTGTGATTTGTTTACACGGACGGTTAGAGGAAATTATTTATGAGGAGTTGGAGGAATTTGTGCCGGATTCCACTTCTTATATTGTAGATATGACTCGTAAGAAGAGTTTCAAGGAGGTCACTCGCTATTTACTGGCCCCGACAGAAGGAAAATACGGGATGCAGATTCCGGCAGGGGTATGGCATACTGTTTGTGTGATTGAACCATCAGTGATTTTTGAGGCCAAGGACGGGGCATATGTAGGGTAATATTTGGAGCACGGATAACACGGAATATCGCGGATAAAATTGATAAACAATATTCAATCGGTGTGTTCTGTGTTGTCCGTGTTCCAATATATAGTTCCTATTTATGCGGTAAATACTTTATATAACCCTCCGATCAATCCTCCGGCCATCAAACAATATCCGGCAATATCTATCGGTTCGACATATTTTCCCCAGTCACCCTGGACGAGAGTGAGAGTATCGCTCCGATTGCTGTCAGCGTCACTTCCGTCTGTTTCATTAGGAGAGACAGGAGGGTGATCGCCATAAGGAAGAGGACGAGGGTAGGGATCAGGACAGGGGCAGTCACCGGCTGCCGGTTTTTGCTTGCGGGGAAAAATGATCCGGGCAAGCTGGGTGAGGAAGGCGAGGATCGTTTCAAGGTACTTCATGTTAATTGAAAATTATAAATTGAAAATTAAAGGGAGGAACCGATTAACTTTTCGATTGTCCGACTGATCGAGACTAGCATTCGCCGGTAGGCTTCGCGGTTGTCGCCGTTTACTTCGCTGATGTATTTGCTGTAACCGATTTTGAGGGCAAAGGCAGCTGGTTGGTAGCTGACGTCGGCCGCATCGGTGTAGGCGTGGCGGAGCAGGCGGGCATAGTCCATGAAAGAGTGTAACGGGTCGGGATAGGTACGGAAGGAGAGGGAGTTGGTGCTTAGTTGCACGGAGGTCCCGGTCCACCAGACGTTCTTTTTCCCGTAAGCGGTGATACCGAAAAAGTTATGATGTTGCAGGCAAAGATCACTTTGTCCCCAACCGGTTTCGATAGCCGCTTGTGCCAGGATAACAACCGGATTGATCCGGAAAGCTTCCCCGGCCTTTTGGGCCAGGGGAAGATACTTGGTGATAAAATCCTTTTTGGTCATGGCAGTAGGGGGTTATTCGATTTCCGGTCTGTCGCTGCCACCTTCTCCGTTCTTTTCTTCCGGGTCGGAGAACGGGTCGAGACGGTCGTAACTGGCTTCGGAGATCAGCTGGCGTAACATGGCACCGGGAGTGAAAACGATGCGAGGTTTCTTGAACATCATAGGGTCGAAATCTTTCAGGGTTTTGGATCCTTTGCTGCCGGCTACCATACGGAAATTGCCGAATTCACCCATCTGGATCACATTACCGCTCTCGAGCAGCATGCAGAGAACATAAATCAGACCGTCGATAACCAGCTCTACTTCACCGGCTTTGGCGGTGCAGTAACCAGATACCAGTTTACACAGTTTTTTGAAAGAGGTCTTTTCCATCGAGCGGATCTGACCGTAATACAATTGAGCGCCTTGGGCGGCCCCTTTGCTCATGTCCTTTTTGAGGACGATTCGATACTTTAATGGCATAGCTTTTTAATTGAAAATTGATAATTGAAAATTGAAAATTATTGGTGATTCAGGAGGGGATTAACCGGTGTTTTCCCTTGAATTCATTACAAAGATATGGTGGGGACATAGGCTGAATGATCCGAATGGGACCGAACGGGCATTTAGATGCATTTTTTGTTGAATTTATTTGATTATATAGTTGTTATATCCGAATTTATGTGTATATTTATAGGGTAATAAAACAACTTAAAATCATCTTATTATGGAAGAACTATTTCAACAAAAAACTTTTGGATGGCAGGAATTGGCTATCCTTTATGCTCCAGGATTAACACCCCATTCAGCCTCGAGAAGACTTACACGTTGGGTAATAATAAACAAAGAATTGTACGATCGTCTGATTCGTTCAGGATGGATTAAAGGAACTCGTATCTTGTCTCCTTTACAGGTCGCAATTATTGTGGATTTTCTGGGCGAACCATGATGTTTGCATATGTAAAAAAAACAATTGTTTCTGATTTCAAAAACAATTGTCTTTACTTGCAAATACAATTGTTTTTGTAACTGAATACAATTGTATTTTGTTTAACCAATCAATTTTAATAATCGAAACGCATAAAAAGAAAGACTCTCTTTTCTTTTATTCTTATATATAATGTAGGGATTTGACAACCATCCGGCAGGAGGTAGTGTATAGGGCTGATTTACTGTGTTTTATGCGTGACAAACAAACGGCATTATGGAAATGGCTGAAAATGAGAATATTTACACGGATGTTAAGGCCTTGATGTATTTTGGAAAATCCTATTTGAAAGTACCTCGTGTAATAATAGAACGGATGTTTGCATCCGATAATAGTGAACGTATGATCGGAATAGTGCATTGGTTGTTATTTTGTTTGTGCAATTATGCCGACGGCTATGTGTCGATCAAAGGAAAACAAGAAGTTTGCCATAGAGGAGAATGCATCATCTCTTACGAAAAGTTGGCCCGGTTAATGATGGTAGATAGCCGTTCGGTCAGAAGGTATGTCCACTCGCTGGAAAAGGAATCTTTGATAGAAGTGAAACGGGTAGCAAACTGTATCTGCTTCCGTGTTTGTGGTTATGACTCTTTTACGGCTTCGGATGTCCCTGCGGAAATACCGCAAGAGAGTAAGAGAACCAGAGTGACTAAAAAAACGGTTGAGCCGGATGCGATAGCTTTGCGGAGAGAGGAAGCCGAGTTGAAGATAAGTCATGGGAACGTACCCCGTACCGACCTGTTAAAAAGTTGCTATGAGTATGGAAAAGAATGTAATTGAAAGAGCTTTGCTCTGTTCGCTGTTTCTGGATCAGGTGGCGATTCTTGAGGTGGTCGGATTGTTGCGTCCGGAAATGTTTTCCGATCCGGATCATGGGTTTATTTACGAAGCGTTTACCGATCTGTTTAACCGTAATAAACGGCCCGACCTGATCCTGGTGGAAGAGGAAATGAAAAAGAAAGATCCGGAGCGTTACGTGAAGATGGGAGGCATGGCGTACTTGTCGGATGGAATGGAGACGGTTCGCCTGGAACATAACGCTGTAGAGTATGCCCGCGAAATCCTTCATCATTATCTGCTGGGGTGTATGCATAAGCTGTTTGTGCAAAAAGCATCGGAATGCCTGCAATACGGTATGGACTACCTGAAGGTGATAGAAGACTGCGAGCGCGATTTGCTACGCTTGCGTGTGGATAATTCGGAATCGGATTCGCTTCTGCCGCTTAGTGAAGTGATGAAGTTGTCTATAGACGATCATCTCGACCGGATGAGCCGTAAGGATGATTCGGTGCGTATGCTGACCGGAATCAACGGGTTGGACGGACTGACGGGAGGACTTTACCGGAAGGAAGTGCTGGTGCTGGGCGGTCTTCCGAGTGACGGTAAGACGGCGCTGGCGATGTTTATGGCAATGAATATGGCTCGCCAGGGTAAACATGTGCTTCATTTCAGTTTTGAAATGACGGGCGAACAGACTGCCGCCCGTTTTTTTGCCGGTTATGCCGGTGTGGAGGCTGCCCGCCTGCGTATAGGGGGACTTCGTGAGGGGGATATCGATCGGATGAGACGGTATGCTGCCGGTATGGAAAAAACGCCTTATTATTTTACGAATGTATCTTCTATGAGCCTGGATGCGTTGCGGGCGGAGATTATGCTCCGGAGCCGTAAAGGTGAATGCGATGTTGTAGTGATCGATTACTTGCATACACTTGCTCCATTGACGAAAAAGGGTGAGACACAAGAGTCTGTGATCCGTCTACGATTACGGTATTGAAACGTATTGCCGTAGAGGCTAATTGTGCCATGCTGGTGGTTTCACAGTTGAATCGTGAGGTGTTGAAGCGTTCCGAGAATGGGTTTGTCCCGATAATGAGCGATTTGCGTGATTCGGGTGCCATTGAATTTGTAGCGGACTGTGTGGTGATTATCGGTTGTCCGGAACGTTTCGGGAAGAATACGGCCCAATGCGGGTCGAATGCCTCCCGCCTGATCAAGTTGTATGTCCTGAAAAATCGTAACGGATCGACAGGTATTGCCGAGGTATACAGGAATGATACTTATACGTCTTTTGTGAATCCGGGTGGTAATTTACATTTTGAGGACTGATGAACAGGTTGGAAATCACATCATTCAAGGAACGGGTCGATCTGGTAAAGGTGGTCGGCCATTACTCGACGCTCGAAAGGAAAGGGGCGGCTTATCTGGGTTTGTGCCCTTTCCATGACGATCATCATCCTTCGCTGCGGGTGGATCCGGCAAAAAGGGTATACCACTGTTTTAGTTGCGGGGCCGGAGGAGATGTCTTCCGTTTCGTACAGGAGAAGGAGGGTTGTGGCTTCGGTGAGGCGGTCCGTCTTTGTGCGGATATCTGCCACTTGCCCGTTCCTGCACTCGATGCGGGAACGCAAAAACACAGGCCGGATAAGCAACCGGTTGAAAAGGATAGTTCCCTTGCAGTCCCGCATCAAGTGCGGGAACAGGTGCCTGCTCCGACGGTTGAAATGAATGAACGTTACGGGCAGACGTTGCTTCCGTATGATCCGGGGATGGAGGAATTGCGGGAGACCTATGCTGCTTTTGAGATTGGGATTGCTCCGGCTATCGTGCCTGAAGCCTGGAAATTTACCCGTGGCCGGATTGTTTTTCCGATCCGTAATGCGGCGGGCGAGTTGGTTGCATTTGCAGCACGTTATCAGGGGGATTTGCCTGCTAAGAAAATCCCCAAATACATAAACAGTTCGACCAGTGCGATCTATAAGAAAGATGAACTGTTTTACGGCTGGTACCGGGCTGTGTCGAAGGTTCGTGAGACGGGAATCGTTTTTTTAACCGAAGGATACAAAGATACGCTGGCGATGCATGCGGCAGGTTTTAGCAATACGGTTGCCCTTTGTGGCACGAATTTGTCGGAGCATCATATCGCTATGATCCGGAAAGAGGCCGTTACGGTTTGTCTTTTTCTGGATGCCGACGAGGTGGGAAGGGAAACGGTTACGGGGGTAATGCCCAAACTGCGCAGTGCCGGTCTCCGGGTGGTGGATATATTACCGGAAGGCGGTAAGGATGCGGATGAGATGTTCCGTTCGTTGGGGCGCGAAGCCTTTATCCATTGGGTAGAAAAGGCGATGATCCCTCCGGCGAGACGGAAAGCGGAGTCGCTCTTGGTTGCTGCCTGCCACCGTTGGCCGGATACTTTATGCCTGACGGAAGAAGGGGAAGAGGTCCTTTATGTGGATAATATCCGGAAAATATTATCTTCTGACGATTTGTTACCGGCTGACAGCCTTGTTCCCGCGCTCGACGCAGGACCGCAAAAGGACCGACCGGAAACGAAAGAACTGGATAACCTTTATGCTTTGCATACCGATTCATCGCATAGTGACCGGGTACGTCGAAGTGAGTTGGTTCGCTATCTTTTTCTTAATTATCTGGAGGTACGCCTGGTCGACCGTGTCCGGCAGAATCTCCACCGTTTATCCCGGACTTTTGCCGATGAAGAGTCGCGTGTCCTTTTGTTATCTGATTTACAGTATCAACGAAATTATTTAAGCAGCGTCTCCCGCGAACTGGGCAGGAGATGATTAGCTTCTCATTTTATATCTGAAATTAATGAAAATTGTATCTAACTTAATCCTTTTGGGAAGCATGTGTATGCTTCCTTTAACCTCTTATGCTCAGTTTACGAAAGGGCTGAGTTATCGGGCGGAGACTGGTGTCAGCTTTAGCGGAGGGGAACATATGCCTTTCTGGCTGACGGCAAACAAGCAGGGGCTTTCGTCTATTGAAAAGAATAACGGGTATCTGCGTGCCGGTGTTTTTCGGGAGTTGGAAAAGGATAAACCTTTCTCGTATGCTTTCGGGGCGGATCTGGCTGTCGCTTATAATTTTACTTCGACTTTCGTGGTGCAACAATTGTATGCAGATTTGAAATACCGTTGTCTGGGGTTGAGTATCGGAAGTAAGGAGCGGCATAGCGAGTTCAATAATCCGTTACTGAGTAGCGGTGGACTGACATTTTCGGGAAATGCGCGGTCGGTTCCGCAAGTTCGTATCGGTATTCCTGAATATACGCTTGTTCCGGGAACAAAAGGGTGGTTGGCTTTTAAAGGGCATATTGCCTATGGTATGTTTACGGATGACGGCTGGCAGAAAGATTTCGTAGCTCCGGGCGGTAAACATACGGAACATGTGCTTTATCATTCCAAAGATTTATATGTGAAGATCGGTAACAAAGAGAAGTTTCCTTTGATCTTTGAAGGAGGGTTGGAGATGGCTGCTCAATTCGGAGGGAATGCGTTTAGGGGAAATGAGAAGATCGATATGCCAAATGGGATAAAGGATTTCTTTAAAGTGTTTATTCCAAGCGGCGGGAGTAGTGATACGCCGATGGGTGAACAAACGAATATCTATGGGAATCATTTAGGTAGTTGGAACTTTTCACTTACCTGGTATGCTTCACAGGACTGGACGGTTCGTCCTTATTATGAACATTATTTTGAGGATCATTCACAGATGTTCGGGGAGTATGGCTGGAAAGACTGTCTGGCGGGAGTGGAAATAACGTTACCGAAGAATCCGGTGATCGGTAGTTTCGTTTATGAATATATTTCAACAAAGGATCAGACCGGTCCTGTTTATTGGGATCATACGCCGGAGATACCGGAGCAAGTAAGTGGAGCCGATAATTATTATAATCATGGTATTTATACCGGTTGGCAGCATTGGGGAATGGGTATCGGAAATCCTTTAGTGATGTCTCCTGTTTATAATGAGGATGGAGATATAAGTTTTAAGAGTTCGCGTATGCAGGGACATCATTTCGGGATCATTGGAAATCTTTGTGGCGATTTGCAATACCGTATCCTTTTATCGGTTACTCGCAACTGGGGAACGTATAACTTGCCTTTTTATGAAATCAAAAAGAACGGAAACGCTTTAGCCGAATTAAAATATACTCCCCATACGTTGGAGGGCTGGGATTTTACAGCATCGTTGGGTATAGATCGGGGAGCGATGTTGGGAAAAAGTGTCGGTGGTATGTTAACAATCAGAAAAACAGGATGGATACGATGAAAAGATATATAATAGCCGTGCTGCTAATATTGATAGTTAGTGCTTGCGGGAAAATGCCAATTAATGGCGATCTGGACGGTCGCTGGCAGATCATGAAGATAGAATATGCATCGGGAGAGGAAGAGATGCCGGAGCGGGCTTACTATAGTGTTGCTTTGCATACGATCAATTTGATGAAGGTTGATGTAACCAGTCAGACCGGCAATATGGAATATACCGGGGATTCACTTTTTGTGGTTATGCCAATCAGTAAAGTTGAAGACTTATTGCCATTTGGCATGAACGGAACGGAGCAACGTTTTGGCGTCAAAGAATTAACATCGAAGCATCTGGTTCTGCAATCGGATTATGCCCGGTTGGAGTTCAGGAAGTTTTGAAAACAACAAAAACAAATAACAATATGAATATCGTAATCAGAAATGTATTATTGGGGGGATTACTGTGGTTGGCGGTTCCATTGTCGGCACAGGTGTCCCAGGATTTGATTGATAAGGCGAAAGCTGCGGGTATGACGGATGACCAGATTCGCCAGGAGATAAATAAACGGATGGGACAGTCCGGAGCGGAACAGACTACGCGTACGGCATCGGATGCAGTGGTTACAGATCGTACGGTTGCCATTCCGGATGGAAAGGTGATACCTTCTTTGGATGCCCAGCGGGAAGCCAATCGTCCGGCGGGAGATTTAAGCGGAACCGTGTTCGGTCGCGAAATATTCTCGAACAAGAACCTGTCCTTTGAGCCGGATCTGAATGTACCGACTCCCAAAGGATATGTTTTATCTGCCGGAGACGAATTACTGATCAATGTCTGGGGAGATTCTGAACTGAATCTGAAACTGAAGGTTTCTCCTGAAGGAACGATTCTGATCCCTAATCTGGGACCTGTCTCTGTCAGCGGATTGACAATCGGTGCTGCTGAGAACCGTATCCGACAGGAATTGGGACGGATCATGTCTACCTTATCAGGAGATACGGATGGGGCTAATACGTTTGTTTCTGTTAGCCTGAGTCAGATACGTAGCATTAAGGTGAATATAGTAGGAGAGGTCGTTGCTCCGGGGACCTATACGCTTCCATCGTTTGCTACTTTGTTTAATGCGTTGTATGCAGCAGGTGGTGTGAATGAGATCGGTTCGCTTCGTGGAATCAAAGTTTACCGGAATAGCAAGGAGGTAGCCAGCCTGGATGTGTACGATTATTTGTTGAACGGCAAATACAATACGAATATCCGTCTGGAAGAGAATGATATGGTGATCGTTTCTCCTTATGACCAGCTGGCTGTGGTACAGGGAAAAGTAAAACGTAACCGTATTTTTGAGTTGAAAAAGGGGGAAACGCTGAAGCAACTTTTAAATATGGCCGGAGGTTTTACCGGGGATGCTTACAGGAAAGATGTCCGTGTCAAGCGAAAAGCCGGTAGCCGCTACCAGATCGCTACTGTTACGGAAGATAAATATCCGACTTTTGCGATGATGGACGGCGATTCCTTGTTGGTGGATTCAGTGATCCCCTTCTATGAAAACCGTCTGACAGTGACAGGTGCAGTCTGGCGTCCGGGAGAATATGAGTTGAATGGTACGGTTCATACGGTCCGTCAACTGGTTGATCAGGCAGCGGGTTTGAAAGGAGATGAGTTTGCCGGTCGTGCCCAGATCACCCGTTTGAATCCGGACTTTACAACGACTGTCATAGCCGTAGATATCCGTGGTATCCTGAATGGTACTGCTCCCGATATGGAACTAAAGCCGGAAGATCAACTCTATATCCCTTCTTTCTTTGATTTGAGAGAACCTTATACGATCAAAGTAAGTGGTGCGGTAAATTACATTGATACGGTTCTTCCTTACCGGAATAACCTGACAGTGGAAGATGCTATTATGATGGCTGGCGGTTTAAAGGAATCCGCAGCAACAGTGAATGTGGAAGTAGCCCGTCGTATTAAGGATACAAAGACGTACGAAAATACTAACCGTACTGCCGAAGTATTCAATTTTGAATTGAATGACAATTTAGGGCTGATACCGGTTAATGGAAAAAATAGCGATACGGTCTTTACGTTAGAACCGTTCGATGAAGTGTATGTGCGTTTTTCACCGGGTTATCAGGAACAACAGGTGGTAAAGGTAAATGGTGAAATTACTTTTGCCGGCGATTATGTATTGGCTGAAAAGAATTCCCGTTTGAGTGATATTATCGCCAAAGCCGGAGGGATAACTCCCGATGCCTATGTAAAAGGAGCAAGCTTGAAACGCCAGTTGACAGAAGATGAGATGCGCCGCCTGGAAACTCTGCTGCAACTGAGTGCAAATAAGCAAAGCCGTGATTCGGTTGCCTTGTCTTTGGAAAACATCAAAGACTATTCTGTGGGTATTGACCTGGAAAAAGCCTTGGCGAATCCGGGTAGTGCACATGATGTGGTGCTACGTGATGGGGATGAACTTTATATTCCGCAATTCCAGAGCACAGTGAAGATAAATGGAGCCGTAACTTATCCGAACAGTGTGACTTATACCAATGGTATGTCTGTGGGAGATTGCCTGTCGCAAGCCGGTGGTTATAATGATATTGCCCGTAAATATCCGATCGTAATCTATATGAACGGAAAGGTGGCAACGACAAAGAAAAGCTTTATCTTCTTCAAACGTTATCCGAAGGTTGAACCCGGATGTGAAATTGTCGTTCCGACCAAGACACAGCGTGATCGTAAGACCAGTCTGGCAGAAGTTCTGAGCATAGCTAGTTCAACCACTTCGATGGCAGCCATGGTTACCTCTATCATCAACACACTGAAATAATTATCAATTTTCAATCTTTAATTATCAATTAACAAGGTGGATATGATTCAAATGAACGCTCCTGATATGGATACAAACGAGCAGGAGATAGATTTAATAGAGTTGGCTAAACGGCTATGGGGGGAGCGTAAGTTCTTGTTCAAATGCTGTGGAGCCGCGATAGTTGTAGGATTGGTGGTCGCTTTCAGCATACCGAAAGAATACAGTACGACAGTAAAGCTGGCACCTGAAACGTCTGACCCGTCCAAAAAGATGGGAAATCTGGGTGGTCTGGCTGCTATGGCAGGGATAAACCTGGGTTCTTCGGCTGGTTCGGACGCCATTTCCCCGGACTTGTATCCGGATGTGGTACAAAGTATTCCGTTTCTGTTGGAGTTGTTTCCTGTGCAGGTAGAGAATGAAAAGGGTGATTATTCATCGACATTGTACGAATATATGGATGATCATCAGAAAAGTGCGTGGTGGAGTTATGTGATAAAGGCTCCTTTCAAATTACTTGGTTGGGTGAGGGGGGTATTCTCAGAAGAAGAACTTTCCGGTAAGGGAGAATTAACATCTTTCCGATTAACCAGAGAACAGGATGGCGTAATACAAGGATTGCAGAAACGTATCTCTGCCTCCGTGGATAAAAAGACATTGGTAATAACAGTCTCTGTCCAGATGCAGGACCCTTTGATCTCTGCAAGCCTTACTCAGATAGTCGTGGAAAAGCTTCAGGGGTACATCACCAATTACCGTACACAGAAGGCCAAGCAGGATCTTGAGTTTACAGAGAAGGTGTTTAGCGAAGCTCGTGAGTCTTATTACAAGGCCCAACGTGCGTATGCCGCTTTTGAGGATGCGAACAAGAACATCATCTCTGCCAGTTACCGCACCGAGCAGGAGCGTCTGAAAAATGAAATGACACTGACCTTCAATGTTTACAATACGTTGGCCCAGAAACTGGAGCAGGACAAACTTCGTGTCCAGGAACAAACTCCGGTCTATACGGTGATCAGCCCGGCAACGGTGCCATTAAAGCCTGCTTCACCTAAAAAGCCACTGATACTTATCGGCTTTGTTTTTTTAGCTCTGTTCGGTGGTATCGGATATTTGTTTGTGAAGGATATGTTTGCGAAAAACAAACAGGCAGAGGAAGATTGCTTCTCGGTGGAATGAAATAGAATATTTCTTATAATTCAAATTGTATAAAATATAAGCCGGTAAGGTTATCCTTACTGGCTTTTTATATATTTATTTTTTTTACGTTCACGTCTTCTGTTTTGTCGTTCACGGTGTGATTTTGGTCGTCTGCAGATAAAATTTTAATCTGTTCTGTTTTTTTGATATATTTCAAACAAAGTATACGATGGTTTAATTACTAAAAACATTCTCCTATGAAAGTTGAAAGACAATATAAGAAATCCTTTTCCCGAACACTTCAACCTGAACCGGGAAACGGTAGATTAAGTTTTGTGGATCAGAGACAGGGATTGAAGGTAAATAATAACAATCTTGTACAACTTATGAAACAGGCTGATTTGTTTCCTTGGCAGCAGATCTTTATCAATCAACATAAAGATTCAAAGGGGTGGAATGTTGAACGCCTGAACAGATTGATTGAGTGGGCGGCAAGGTATAAGCAAATAACAAGTGTTCTGGGTAAAATGTCATATGGTGAGTGGAATAGTATTCAGGAGGCTTACAAAGATAGTAGTATATTAGGGAATAAAATATATATGCCAGATAAGCAATTGGATCCGGAACAGAGTCCGCAAGGTAAAAAGCCAACTATGGAAGACCTCAGAGCATACAATTCTTACTGGGCAAAAAAAGCCAACCCTGTTAGCCCGAATCAAAATTTAATTTCTCTTATAACAAATCAGAGAAAATATGAGACAATCATTTCTGCATTAAGTAAAAATGACAGGACCTCTATATTAGATAGCCATAGGACAATGGGGATTGAACTTGAGTTTGCGCAGTATGCCGGTCCGGACTTGGGAGCTCATACAGAACTGGCTGTAAGTAATGACAGTATTTTGCAAAGTGTTCCAGGAGAATGGGTACTGGAAACCGATGATAACCAGAAATTAGAGATAGGTGTTCCTCCCATGTATGTTATTGACACGGAAACCGGAGGGATTAATATCGATGTTATATCTTCTATACGTGGAATTGTTAAAACAGCTTTAGAAACTAGCCGGGATAAATATAAAGATGGAGGTACTATTAGTGATTTTGTTGCGGAAATGCCTAATCAGGGATTAGGTAAAAACTGGTCTAAAAAAGCGATGGCACTCAGTTCATTGGCATTTAAAGGACGTACGACTTATACTTATTCTGGCCGTGAAGAGGTTAATTCGGCTTTAGGTCTACATAGTGGAACTGAAAAGAACAAATATATGTATGAGCAAATCAATTTGTCTATGACGGCCGCAGAAATTGCAGAAAATATAGAAAGGCAAAAGATACATGAGAAGGTACTTTCCCCCAGAAGTTATGACTGGCTGAGCAATCTTGCTAATCAGATAAATATTTATCTGGATAGTAAAATGGATAATAAGCACCTTTCGTCAGCTAAAATTCTGTTGTCAAAAGGGCTTGCTGGTATTGGGGCTTTACCAGATATCAGTGTTGACGTTTCAGATGGAGTTGCTTCGTCTGTTAAAGAGATTTTTGGCATTTGGATAAAAGATAATACTCCCAATTTAGTTGTCAGTGCGGCTCTGGATGACCGAAGTGCATGCGAGCAATTATCCGGATTTACAAATGATGTCAAAAAGAGAAAGAAGCCTAGGAGAGCGACCAGGCATGCCGCTGATATTTCAGAGATGATAATTGATGCACTTCGTAAATCCAGAAATCGTGTTGTGTCTGAGAAAGAAAAATTAGCTATTAGAAATGAAGTAAAGGCTACACTACTTAGAATCCATGCCCTGATTCCGGTTGATCGTTGGATAAGAAACGAATCTGTTCATTATGGGAAGGAGACATTTGATGGAATACATGCAGGACTGGGTGTTCGTAAAGATACTTTTGTCAATATACCTTCCGGAGAAAAACGAAAATTGCATTTGGCTGAAATACGTTCAGATTGGACAATTGATAAATTTACGCAAGACTATAAAACAGAATGACTTTGTTTTTTTACGTCCATCCTTATGGTATTAACTATACCAGCTTGCAGAAAAGTTACAAATAAATAACGGGGATCATCCCAACTGGCAAAGCCAAAAGGTATGATCCCCGTTTACAATTTTATTTTGATACATAAATCAAATCACTTTGATATACGGATCAAATGTCATTTCTTTGCCATTCATAGACAATACGCATGCATACTGATAAGTCGTTTTAACTCCTCTGGATTGCATTCTGGCTGTCCAGTACTCGTCATCGATTTCCCCTTGCTTCGTAGGAACACAAACTTGTTTGGAGATAATCTCACCTGTAAATCTTACTATCGAAACATTCGTGCTCGGACTGATTGGAACTACTCTCCAATTGATTCTTTGCGTATCATGGCAGACTGTACCCAGTTCGCAGTGTCCCTGATTCCAAGAGCCCATATACTTGTTGGTATCAACAAGATAGACATTATTACTCAGGTTACCCGATGCCAGCGCACCGACAACATCTACAACAATAAGCACATCAATACTATTGAGTGCATTCACTGAATTATCCATACTCTTTAAGTGTTAGGCTAACCGGAAGGCCGGAAAGCAAAATTAATATTCAAGAATCGTAAAGTACAGCTGTATGGTCCAAATTTAAAGATTAATAATAAACTGTCATCCTAAATCTGGTAGACAACCAGATAAGTTTCTGAACGACATATAATGGCATGTCAATAGTTATTTAAACTCAATGTTTCCAGACAATAAATAGGACATTAGGAAATCTGTGAATAGGGAGAGTCAGTATTCTGTCTTGAAATAATAAAAGACAATATACATTACATATATTGTCTTTTGTGTCGCTTCTTCAAAAAGTTGCGGAGGCAAGACTCGAACTTACGACCTTTGGGTTATGAGCCCAACGAGCTACCACTGCTCCACTCCGCGATATAGTTGCTATCATTCCTGATTGCGAGTGCAAAGGTATGAATTATTTCTTACAATCCAAATTATTTTACAAAAAGTTTTTGTCTTTCTGTTGAAAGCCGGGGAGTAAGGCTTCTTTTAGTAACAAAATGACACATCTACCAGGTTGAATGTAAGGTAGATGTGTCATTCGGATTTTATAATTCATTTTCTTCAAAATCTTTTGCTTCATATACCCGCAACCTCTTTTTCAGATGTCCGATTTGCTGTTGCATGGATTTGACACGATTCAGCAGATGGTGGATGGCATCGATTCCTTCGAAATTGATTGAGAGGTCGTAATACATACGTGTATATCTTTCGATATCGTGTAATTGCTCCGCCTGTAAATACTTTTCGCCTTCGATGATACGGATTTCAATGAGTCCGCCTTCTTCCAGCCTGAAGATGAAAGAAGGTTCTATATGACATATCCGGCAATATTCGTTGACTATAATTAAATCTGTTTGCATAGTACTCGTGTTTTATTGATTAAGACTCTGTATTTCGCGGAACAACTCTTTTTGTTTGTCCGTCAGATTAGTCGGTATCTCGATGGAGTAGGTGACGATGAGGTCACCGAACTGCCCGTCTTTTTTATAGACAGGGAAACCTTTGCCTTTCAGGCGGACTTTGCTGTTGTTCTGCGTTCCGGCAGCCACTTTCAGTTTTACCTTGCCGTCCATTGTTTCTACGATTTGTTCGCCACCCAGTATGGCAGTGTAGAGGTTCAACGGGGCGGTTATATATAAATCGTCGCCAACCCGTTTGAAACGGCTGTCTTCTGCTATGCTGAATGTGATGTACAGATCGCCGGCAGGTCCGCCGTTTACACCCGGACCGCCCTGGCCTTTCAGCTTGATGGTCTGTCCGTCTGCGATACCGGCTGGTACGGTTATGCGCAGATTCTTACCGTTGACGGTAATAACCTGTTTGTGTGTTTGGGCTGCATCTGCCAAAGAGACATGCAGTTCTGCATTATAGTCCTGGCCGCGGAAAGCATGGTTGCCTCTGCCACGACCGCCGCCTCCGAACATGGATTCGAAGAAGTCGGAGAAGCCGCTGCCGTCGTTTGAGGCACTCCATTGGGCACCCCCGCCGTTGCTGCCTCCAAAGCCGCTAAAACCACCGAAGCCGCCCTGATACTGTCCGTATTGGTTCTGTTGAGCTTCGAACTGGTCGGCATGTTTCCAGTTTTCACCGTATTGGTCGTATTTCTTCCGTTTTTCCGGGTCGCTCAGTACTTCATTGGCTTCGTTGATCTCCTGGAATTTCCGGTGAGCATCCGGATCGTTCGGATTCAGGTCCGGATGATATTTACGGGCCAGCTTCTTGTACGCTTTTTTAATGTCGTCCTGTGAAGCGCCTTTGTTCACCCCTAGAATGTTGTAATAGTCTATATAAGCCATATTATTATATTGTTAAGTCTTTTTGTCGGTTGATATCCATACATCTACATTACAATAAACATGCCGGGGCGGAAATTGACGGCTTAAATTTGGCTAATAAAGCTTAGGAAAGATAAAAAAGAAAAAGGCCTCCAGTGAATACTGAAAGCCTTTAGATAGTTGCGGAGGCAAGACTCGAACTTACGACCTTTGGGTTATGAGCCCAACGAGCTACCACTGCTCCACTCCGCGATATAGTTTACAATTATTTCGTGATTGCGAGTGCAAAGGTAGGGATTTTCTCTTATAAAACAAATTTATTGTAAGTTTTTTTTAATATACTTGGTAGAACCAATCTTTTTTAGGTACTTTGCGCACAGTTTTAATCAAAATGTGCAATACAATGCCGATGACAGTTTCTAAAACACGCGAAATGTTGGTGGATGTGGCCAGGCAATTGTTTGCCCGCATGGGGGTTGATAATACGACAATGAACGATATTGCACAGGCTTCCCGGAAAGGCAGACGTACGTTATATACGTATTTCAAGAGCAAAAATGAGATTTATCTGGCTGTGGTGGAATCGGAGCTGGACCAGTTATACAAGATGCTGCTTGATGTTGCCGGAAAGGATTTGCCAGCTGATGAGAAGTTGATGACATTCATCTATGCCAGATTGGATGCTATCAAAGCGCTCGTATTTCGTAATGGTACGCTGAAAGCTAACTTTTTCCGTGATATATGGCGCGTGGAGAAGGTTCGTAAGAACTTTGACATACGTGAGACAGAATTATTGAAGGGAATATTGGATGCCGGAGTGAAGGAAGGAATCTTTGCAATGCCTGATACAGAAATAACAGCAGTGGTGCTACATCATGCCTTAAAGGGATTGGAAGTTCCTTATATAAGGGGTATTATGGGAGATAATATCAGCCAGCGGATTAAGCGGAGAGATAATGTAATGAATTTAATATTCAACGGAATAAAGATAAAGTAAACCAGAGATGTTTATTAATGCAACAGGGTTTTATGTGCCTGAAGAGCGGGTGCACAACCAACATTTTTTGGAATTAAACGGGTTGACAAGTGAATGGATTGAACAGCGTACGGGTATTAAAACCCGGTCCAAAGCCAAACCGGAAGAGACAATTTGTACCATGGGAATGGACGCCGTACGTAACGCACTGCCAAAATTGCCGTATGACATTACGGAAGTTGATTTGATTATCTCAGCATCCTATTCTCCGTACGATACAGTTGCTACCGCAGCCCATTATACGCAGCGTGAGTTTAATATTACAAATGCGAAAGCGTTGTATTTATCATCTGCCTGTTCCTCTTTTTTAAATGCGCTGGAAGTTGTGGAAGGTTATTTTGCCATGGGAAAGGCTACAAAGGCTTTAATCCTTTCAGCAGATAAAAATTCCGCTTATTATAATGAAACAGATCCGAAAGCCGGTCACCTCTGGGGAGATGCCGCTGCGGCGTTCTTTATTTCAAAGGAACGTGTGACAGAGAAAGATCCGCATATCATTGAAGTATTTACACAGGGGTTGGGCCATCTGGGGAAAGGGCCTGAAGGTGTGCAGTTGCGTCCTCGTGACGGTGGTATCCAGATGCCGGAAGGTCGCGACGTGTTTATCCAGGCTTGTACCTACATGCCTAAAAATGCAGTTTATCTGTTGGAGAAGAACGGATTTGCGTTGGATGACCTGACTTATTTCATCGGTCACCAGGCAAATATGCGTATCATGTCCAATATTGCCAAGCAGCTGAATTTGCCGGAAGAAAAGTTCCTGCATAATATCGAAGAACTGGGTAATACCGGTTCGGTTAGTTCGGCTTTGGTGTATGCGCAGAATGACCATACATTCAAGAAAGGCGACCTGGTTTGTCTGACCGTCTTCGGCGGCGGATATTCGGCGGGTGCTTGTCTGATACAGTGTTAATATAAACGTAAATAGAAATATTATGAAATTATTAGAAGGAAAAGTTGCCATTGTAACCGGTGCTGCACGCGGTATCGGTAAGGCTATCGCTTTAAAGTTTGCCGCTGAAGGTGCAAATATCGCATTTACAGACCTGGTTATCGACGAGAACGGTGAAGCTACACAGAAAGAAATCGAAGCTTTAGGCGTTAAAGCAAAAGGATATGCTTCTAATGCAGCCAACTTTGAAGAGACTCATAATGTAGTGGCGGAAATCGTGAAAGACTTCGGTCGTATCGATATTCTGGTTAACAATGCCGGTATCACGAAAGACGGCCTGATGATGCGTATGAGCGAAGGTCAGTGGGATGCTGTCCTGAATGTGAACCTGAAATCGGCTTTCAACTTCATTCATGCTTGTACTCCGGTCATGATGAAACAGCGTGCAGGTAACATTATCAATATGTCTTCTGTCGTAGGTGTTCACGGGAATGCCGGTCAGAGCAACTATTCGGCTTCAAAAGCCGGTATGATCGGTTTGGCTAAATCGGTGGCTCAGGAACTGGGTTCACGAGGTATCCGTGCTAATGCAATCGCTCCTGGTTTTATCATTACCGATATGACTGCGAAATTGCCGGAAGAAGTAAGAGAAGAATGGAACAAGAAGATTCCTTTGCGCCGCGGCGGTACTACTGAAGATGTGGCAAATGTAGCTACATTCCTGGCATCTGATTTGTCTGCTTATGTATCCGGACAGGTGATTCAGGTAGACGGCGGTATGAATATGTAATATGGAAGTTATCTACGAAGACAATCATATCATCGCGGTAAACAAAACATGCCGTGAGATTGTACAAGGAGATAAAACCGGTGATACTCCTCTTTCGGAAATGCTCAAGGCGTGGCTGAAAGAGAAGTATTGCAAGCCGGGAAATGTGTATGTCGGTGTTACCCACCGGCTGGACCGTCCGGTGAGCGGTGTAGTCCTGTTTGCCAAGACCAGTAAAGCTTTGCCCCGCCTGAACGAGATGTTCCGGGTAGGAGAGGTGAAGAAAACCTATTGGGCCATTGTCAAGAACTGTCCGCCGGCTGAAGAAGGCGAACTGGTGAACTGGCTGGTCCGTAACGAGAAACAAAACAAGAGTTACGCTTACGATACCGAACGTCCGGATTCAAAGAAAGCGATTCTTCATTATAAGGTGATTGCGCATTCGGATAATTATTTCTTATTGGAAATAGACCTGAAAACCGGCCGGCATCATCAGATACGCTGCCAGTTGGCAAAGATGGGGTGTCCGATTAAAGGAGACCTGAAATATGGTGCCGAGCGTTCGAATAAAGATGGTGGTATCAGTCTCCATTCCCGGAGTGCCGAGTTTATCCATCCGGTATCCAAAGAATTGATAAAGATTGTAGCCCCTGTCCCTGACGATAATTTATGGAAAGGTATTTCAGAGGGCCTCTAACTGGGCCCTCGATTTACTTTGTGTTACGATATAAACGCCGGTAAATACCAATGCTACGGCAATCCCTTTCATCACTCCAAAAGTATCCATCCCCCAAAGTACGGCAATCAGTGACGCAACGATTGGTTGTACGTAATTATACATACAAGCTACTGTCGGGCGCAACAGGTTTTGTCCGATAGGAATGAACAGGTAAGGCAGGAAAGTACCTCCCAGTACGACATAAATGATACCCATATACAATTCAGAAGGAAGATTCAGGAAATCGATACCTGCAATATGGTTGTAGGAGAACGGTATCGTGCAGATGGAAGCGTATGTGAACATCCATTTCATCAATGTGATAGGGGAATATTTGCCTATTAATCCCTTGAACAACACAAAATAAAAAGAGAAACTGAACTGTGCCAGCAGGCAGAGCAGGTCACCCCATATATTGCTGCTTTTACCGCTACCGGCCGCTGCGCTTTGACTGCTTAGAATCAGCAACAAGGCTCCGGCTGCCCCGACAAAGATACCGATTACCTTTTTTCCGGTGACAGGTTCTTTCAGGTAGAATGCCGCAATAATCATAGTAATGATAGGCGTTGTTGTCGTGACTATGGAGGCATTGATAGGCGAGGTCAGGGAAACGCCGAAGATGAATGACCCCTGGTTCAGTACGATTCCCAGTAACGCGGCGAAGAACAGCTTCGCAAGGTCCTGATGGTTGACATGTTCTTTTTTGGTGAAGAGTGACGCCAGCCAGAAAACGACAGCCGCTCCCACCATGCGGAAAGTCGTGAGCGACAACGCACTGACCGGACCAGCCATTAATACGGCTTTTGAAACGGGAGACATCAGCCCCCATAATATATTTGCCCCCAGCATAGCCAGATGGCCTTTATAAGCATCTGATTTCATTTTGCCTTTATTGAATCGGTGCAAAGGTAAATAAAAAAGTGCATGAAAAGATATATCCTTCCATGCACTTCCTGTATGTCGTTGCTTGTTTATGCAATCGTGATCTCCGGATCCAGGTAAACGTCCTGGATGGTGTGAAGCAGTTCGACGCCATCTTTCATGGAACGCTGGAATGCTTTACGTCCGCTGATCAGGCCCATGCCGCCGGCACGTTTGTTGATGACAGCAGTGATGACGGCTTCTTTCAGGTCGGAGGCACCGTGTGATTCTCCTCCGGAATTTATTAGGCCGACACGGCCCATATAACCGTTTGCTACCTGGTAACGACAAAGGTCGATCGGATGTTCGGTCGTCAGTTCGGTGTACATCTTTTTATCTACCTTACCGAAGTTGATGGCTGTGAAGCCGCCGTTGTTGGACGGCAGTTTTTGTTTAACGATATCTGCTTTGATTGTTACACCCAGATGGTTGGCCTGACCGGTCAGGTCGGCTGCTGCATGATAATCTACGCCATCTTTTTTGAAATCATTGTTCCTCAGATAGCACCAGAGGACGGTTGCCATACCTAGTTCGTGTGCATACTCGAATGCATCCGCAATCTCGACCAGTTGCTCACGGCTTTCCGCAGAACCGAAATAGATGGTGGCACCGACTGCTGCGGCCCCCATGTTCCAGGCTTCCTTGACTGTGCCAAACATCACCTGATTGTAGCTGTTCGGATAAGTAAGCAATTCATTGTGATTGAGTTTTACGAGGAACGGTATTTTATGTGCATATTTACGTGCCACAGCTCCCAGGTTTCCGAATGTGGAAGCGACAGCGTTGCAACCGCCTTCGATTGCCAGTTTCACGATGTTTTCCGGATCGAAATAAATGGGATTCGGGGCGAATGATGCTCCGGCCGTATGTTCTATGTCCTGGTCGACCGGGAGGATAGACAGATAACCGGTGTTAGCCAGACGTCCGCTTCCCAACATCCGTTGTAAATTATTTAATGTCTGAATGTTTCTGTCCGTATTGATCCAGATATCATCGACTGTTGAAGGAGATGGTATGTGAATCAGTGATTTGTCTATCGTTTTACAGGTGTGACCCAGTAAATATTCTGCTTTGTCGCCTAAGAGGCTTGTAATCTTTAATGTATCCATACTATATGTAAGTTTTATAATCTAACATTTGCCGCTTTGAATAAGTTCCATAGTTTTTATCAATTAACAGATAGAATATTTCTATCGGCTTATCTCTTGCTGTTTAGATTTGTTTGGTTAATTTTGTCACAGCGAATAACAAAAGATTATACTAATAGTTATACAACCAATAAAATTTTACGAAGATGAAAAAGAAATGGATCTGCACAGTATGTGGTTATGTTCATGAAGGTGACGAAGCTCCTGAATTCTGTCCGCAATGTAAACAACCGAAAAGCAAGTTCAAAGAACTGGTAGAAACAACAGGCGCTCTGCAGTTTGTAGACGAACACGTATTAGGTGTTGCAAAAGGTGTTGACCCTGTTATTCTTGAGGGGTTGAACGCTCACTTTATGGGTGAATGTACTGAGGTAGGTATGTATCTGGCAATGAGTCGCCAGGCAGACCGCGAAGGTTATCCTGAAGTAGCAGAAGCATTCAAACGTTATGCATGGGAAGAAGCTGAACATGCTGCCAAGTTTGCAGAGCTGTTAGGTGATGTTGTTTGGGATACAAAGACTAACCTGAAAAAACGTATGGAAGCAGAAGCCGGTGCCTGCGAAGATAAAAAACGTATCGCTACATTGGCAAAACAGCAGAATCTGGATGCTATCCACGATACAGTACACGAAATGTGTAAAGACGAAGCCCGCCATGGTAAAGGTTTCGAAGGATTATATAACCGTTATTTCAAATAATAACATTCAATTCGTTAACACGATAGGATTGGGAGTGCCGAGAGGTTACTCCCTTTTTTTAGCACTATAGTGCTGTGTTGTATGATACTATAGTGCTATGGGTATTAGCATAATAGTGTTGTTGGGACTGACATAGTAGTGCTGTGTGCAGAAAAAAAGGACCTTCGGAGGATAACGGTATCAAATTTTTTATACATTTGTTGCGTCAACGATCAGGAAAGCTGCCAGAGTGGTCGAATGGGCCGCACTCGAAATGCGGTGAACGGGTAACTGTTCCGGGGGTTCGAATCCCTCGCTTTCCGCTGAAAAGAGAAACAGTTGTCGGTTATAAACTGGTAACTGTTTTTTTTCAGATGTATAAAGATTATCGGATTGATATTAGTTTCATGATATCCATGTTTTTCCAGTTTGTCTGGCCCCCTTTAAAATTAGAGGCTTTCTATCCGGTCTGCTTTTCCAATCTTTTAAATCTTCAATGATGCTACGATATAATTCCATGATAAAATCAATTTTATGTTCCTGAAAATGGCAAAAATGCACAAAAGACGTTCCTGTTTTTGGCAAATGTACTAAATAGTAGGGAATAACATTGTTGTAAGTTGCTGTTTTTTCGAGTATATTTTATTAATCTAAAAACGGACAGGCATCCATAGATAAAGCGATGCTTGTCCGTTGTTGTTTCGATGCCTACCCATTTCAGGCAGGTTGCCGTCCTATTTTTTCAAACCTTCCAGTAATGCATCTACAGCTCCGGGGATTGTAGTTTCGCTTTTCAGCAATTGGATAAATTTGCTGCCGATGATGGCGCCTGAGGAATTAGAGGAGGCGGCATCGAAGGTGGCTTTATTGGAGATTCCGAAACCTACCAGGCGGGGATTTTGCAGGTTCATTCCGTTGATACGGCGGAAATAGGCCTGTTTCTGGTCGTCGAAACTCTGCTGTGCACCTGTTATTGCTGCACTCGATACCATATAGATGAAGCCGGAAGTGTGTTCGTCAATCAGGCGGATACGGTCTTCGGAGGTTTCAGGGGTGATAAGCATAATCATTTTCAGGTCGTAGCGGTCGGCTATCTCTTTGTAGTCGGACATGTAGTCGGCGAAAGGGAGGTCGGGGATAATCATGCCGTCGATACCTACTTCCACACATTTTTTACAGAAGTCTTCGAAGCCGAATTGCATAATCGGATTGAGGTAGCCCATCAGAACTAAAGGCATTTGTACCTCTTTTCGTATGTCTTTCAACTGTTCGAACAGGAGGTGGAGCGACATGCCGTTTCGCAATGCCTGTGTAGCGGCTTCCTGGATGACGGGACCGTCTGCCATCGGGTCGGAAAAAGGGATGCCTACTTCGACCATGTTGATACCTTTTGCTTCCAGTTCTTTCAGAATGGTTACCGTATCATTTAGCTGAGGATAACCTGCTGTAAAGTAAACGGACAGGATGCCGTTCTTTTTTGTTTCGAATAAGTTTGTAATACGATTCATATGTCAGTTTTTTTATTTTTAATCTTGTCAATAAATGTTTTCAGTTTCTCTACGTCTTTCATGCCCGGACTGGTTTCGAAACCACTATTGAGGTCGATACCGGCCAGTTTCGGGTGGCTGAAGTTCCGGAGGGCTTCTACGCTGTCGGGGTTGATACCGCCGCTGAGCAGGAAAGGCGTTTGCCCTTTGTAGGCGGAGAGTACCGACCAGTCGAACTGTTTGCCTGAACCGCCATAGCTGCTGCATTTGGTGTCGAAAAGAAAATAGTCGGCACGGCCTTCGTAATCGGCGACTGGTTTTAAATCTTCTTCGGTGGCGATAGAAAATGCCTTGATGATTGCATATCCCCGTTTATGGAGGGTATAGCAGATGTCCGGCGATTCGTTTCCATGTAATTGCAGGTAATCGAGCCGGTAACGGGCGGCTGTTTCCATCATTTCATCCGGCGTGGCGTTGACGAAGACGCCGACCCTCTTCAATTGAAAATTGAAAATTGAGAATTGAGAATTATTAAGAGAGGAACTCTTTCTTTCATTTTCAATTGTCCATTTTCCATTGTCAATTGAGCGAGCGGAGCGAGCGTAAAAGATGAATCCCATCCAGTCGATTCCCGTCTCTGCTACCTGCCGGATATTTTCCGGTTCCCGCATGCCGCAAACCTTGATTAGCATGGCAAACCTCCTATGAAAGCGGACAAAGTATCGCCCGGTTCTTCTGTTTTCATAAATGTCTCACCAATCAGGAAACCGCGGAAGCCAGCCTCACGAAGGCGGCTTACTGTGGCTGTGTCTGATATTCCGCTTTCCGAAACCAGGAGGGGAGCGAGGTCCTTTTCTTTGCTGACTTCCTGCATGATTTCTGCCAGACGGAACGAATTTTCCACATCGGTATGGAATGTCCCGAGGTTGCGGTTGTTAACACCGAGCATGTCGATATGCGGGTTGAGATGCCCCAATTCCGATTCGCTGTGGATTTCCAGCAATGTTTCCAGTTGGAGGGTATGCGCCAGCTCTGCCAGTGACAGGCATTGGTCGGGGGTGAGGCAGGCGGCGATTAACAGAATTGCGTCGGCTCCCATGACCCGGGCCTGGTACACCTGGTATTCGTCGATGATAAAATCTTTCCGCAACAGAGGAATCTCAGCCAGCTTGCGTGCCTGGCAGAGGTCACCCAACGAACCACCGAAAAACTGCGGGTCGGTCAGGACCGAGCAGGCAGAAGCTCCGGCTTGCTGATAGGCCGGGATGATGTCCGGGATGGCGGCATCCGGATGCAACCAGCCTTTCGAAGGACTTTTGCGTTTAAACTCGGCGATGATACCCGAAGAAGATGCAGCCAGCGAGGCACGCATCGAATAGGTGGTACGTTCCAGCCGTTCACCACCCAATGCCAGTAGCGTACGGAGCTGTACGGCTTGTTTCTGCCGGTCTACTTCGATGCGTTTGTTGGCTATAATGTCTTGCAATATATCTTTCATAAATCAATTATTCAGTGAAATAAACTTCTTTAGCGTAGCCAGTGCACTGCCGCTTTCCAGCGATTCGCGGGCTTCGGCGATACAGGTTTCTATCTTCTTTTCCGGGCAGATGACCTGGATGGCAAAGGCAGAGTTGGCAACTACGCAGTTCTTTTGTGCCGGGGTTGCCGTATTGGTCATTACGTTATTGAAGATGCGGGCGGCATCTTCGACAGTCTGTCCGCCGTCGAGGTCATCCTCTGTGCAACGGGCAAAACCAAGCATTTCCGGGGTATATAGTTTCTCTTTCTCCGGCATTGCTACCTTAAAGTCGGAGGTCAGTGATATTTCATCGTACCCGTCCAGGCTGTGGACAACGGCAAAACGCGTCCCGCTTTCCTGGTATGTGTAACTGTATAACCGCAGCAAAGGTAAATTATATACACCCAATAACTGGTAAGTCGGCATAACGGGATTCACCAGCGGACCGAGCATATTGAAGAAACTGCGTACTCCCAGGCTTTTACGTACCGGGGCTACCGCTTTTAGGGCCGGATTGAACAAAGGGGCATGCAGGTATGCGATATGGCAGGTGTCCATGCTTTGGCGTAGTTTGTCGATATCGTTGGTAAATTTGACGCCATGTTGTTCCATCACATTACTGGCACCGCTGACGGAGGTTGCGCCGTAGTTACCATGTTTCACCACATTGTAACCGGCTCCGGCAACGACAAAACAGGAAGCGGTACTGATATTGAATGTGTTTTTGCCGTCTCCCCCTGTACCGACGATGTCGATTGGCTTGTAATCCGACAGGTCGACCGGTACGCGCATTTCGAGCAGGGCTTCGCGGAAACCGGATAGCTCTTCTACGGAAATGTTACGCATCAGATAGACGGTGATGAGGCTGGCTATCTGGGAATCATTGTATTGGCCGGCAGCCATATTCTGAAGTATCTGGCGGGCTTCATCCCGGCCGAGGTACTGGTGTTCGAATAATCTGTATAATATATCTTTCATAACTCTTCTTTCTTATGTTTATTAGTCCTCGTTATCCTTTCAGCCAGTTTTCAATAATAATCTTGCCTTTCGGGGTCAGGACCGATTCCGGATGGAACTGGATACCCCGGACATCGTACGTACGGTGACGCAATGCCATGATTTGTTTTTCTTCCATATCTTCGGCTGTTATTTCCAGGCAATCGGGGAAGTTTTCGCGGGAGACTGCCCAGGAGTGGTAACGCCCGGCGCGGAATCCGGCTTCGAGTCCGGCAAATAACGGTTCTTTAGCTGTTACCCGGATATTGGAACAAACGCCGTGATGAACGTCCGTCAGGTTAATCAGGGTTGCTCCGAAGGCTTCTCCAATCGCTTGTTCTCCGAGGCATACTCCCAGAATACTTTTTGTCGGGGCATATTGGCGGATTAAAGGAAGCAGGATGCCCGCTTCTTCCGGAATGCCGGGACCCGGCGAAAGAAGGATTTTGTCAAAGCGGTCTACTTCTTCCAAGGATATTTTGTCATTGCGGTGAACTTCCACCTCTGCACCCAGTTCCTTCAGGATGTGTAATAAGTTATAGGTGAAGGAATCATAATTGTCGAATAATAATATCTTGCTCATAATTTTCAATTCTCAATTTTCAATTTTTAATTCTTCAACTTCTCTGCCAGGTCGATTGCCTTTTTCAAGGCTCCCAGCTTGTTGTTTACTTCCTGTAGTTCGCGTTCGTCGTTGCTTTTCGCTACGATACCGGCACCGGCCTGGTAATACAGTACGTTGCCGCGGCTGACGAAGGTGCGGATAGTGATAGCCTGGTTCAGGTCACCGTCCAGGCCGATAAATCCGATGCAGCCACCATAGGCTCCACGGTTATGTTTTTCGAGGTCGGTGATAAGCTGCATGGCACGTACTTTCGGGGCGCCGCTGAGGGTTCCTGCCGGGAAGGTGTCGATGTATGTTTTTACCGGGTTGCTGTCGCTGTTCACTTCGCCGCTTACACGGGAAACCAGGTGGATGACGTGACTGTAATATTGTACCTCCTTGTAGAAATCGACCTGTACGTTGTGTGCGTTGCGACTCAGGTCGTTGCGGGCAAGGTCTACCAGCATGACATGTTCGGCATTCTCTTTCGGGTCGGCGAGGAGGGCTTCTGTACGCTGTTTGTCGAGAGCCACGTTGCCTGTGCGGAAAGCGGTTCCGGCAATCGGGTCGATGCTTGCATGGCCTTCTGTCACTTTGCAGTGCGTTTCGGGAGAAGAACCGAAGATGCGGAAGCCGCCGAAGTCAAAATAGAAAAGGTAGGGGGAAGGATTGACACTTCTCAGGGCACGGTAGACTTTAAAGTCGTCGCCTTTGAACGGTTGTTCGAAACGGCGGCTTAAAACGATTTGGAAAACATCACCGCGCAGGCAGTGTTTGATACCTTCGCGAACCATGGCCTTATATTCTTCGCCGGTGATAGGAGAAGTCTCTGGCCCGGTGGTCTGAAAGTTATAGGAAGCATAGTTGCGGTTTTCAATCAGTGTTTCGATCTCTTGCAAGTTGCTCTTTTCACCGTCCTGCAATAATTCGACCAATGTCAGTTCATTTTTGAAATGGTTGAAGACGAGGATATACTTATATAATATGTATAGCATGTCGGGAGCATCGTTCTCTTCGTGATGGGCTTCCATGACCGGAATGTTTTCGAAGTAACGGACAGCATCGAAGGCCGTGTATCCGAACAGGCCGCAGACTTTCTTGTCTGCCCCTTCGATGCTGTAACGGCCCAGAAATGCGTTCATGGCATCTGCCACGTTATAGCTTTCGCTGAGGGGAGTCACTTCGCGGTTGCCGTCGGGAAAGGTTGCCGTACATTCGCCGTTGTTGATGCCGATACTTGCCAGCGGGCAGAGGGCGATGAAGGAAAGGCTGTTTTCGTTTCCGTGGAAGTCCGAACTTTCCAGCAGGGCTGATTCCGGATAGATATCCCGTACTTTCAGGTAGATGCTGACGGGAGTGTGCAGGTCGCCCAGGACCTGTTTGCTTATCGTTTTGAAATGATAGTTTTTCATCGGTTACTTTCTGTTTTTGTATTCAATATACGTATCCATATCTTTATCGCCACGACCGGAGACTGTTAACACGACTACGTCTTCCGGCTTGAAATTCACTTTGCTGAGTGCTCCCAGCGCATGGGCGCTTTCCAGTGCCGGGATGATTCCTTCCAGGCGGGTCAGTTCGAAAGCGGCTTCCAGTGCTTCGTCGTCATCGACTGCCAGGATAGAGGCGCGGTGGCTGACGGACAGATTGGCGTGAATCGGGCCGATTCCCGGATAGTCCAGTCCGGCAGAGATAGAGTAGGGCTCTTCGATTTGTCCGTCTTCGCTCTGCATGACCAGGGTACGGGCTCCGTGTATGATTCCTTTCTTTCCCAGTTGGATGGTGGCGGCGCTCATACCTGAACAGATTCCTTTTCCTCCGGCTTCTGCCAGTACGAGTTTCACCCGTTGGTCGTCGATAAAGTGATAGATTGTACCGGCTGCATTGCTTCCGCCTCCGACGCAGGCAATCAGGTAATCCGGATGGTCGCGCCCTTCTTTTTCCTGTAACTGTTTCTTTATCTCTTCACTGATAACGGATTGCAGGCGTGCTACCATGTCGGGATAAGGGTGAGGACCGACTGTGGAACCGATGATGTAATACGTATCGGAAGGGTGACAACACCAGTCACGGATTGCTTCGTTTGTTGCATCTTTCAGGGTCATGTTGCCGGAAGTAACAGGGACGACGGTTGCACCGAGCATCTCCATCTTCTGCACGTTGGCATGCTGGCGTTCCACGTCCGTCTTGCCCATGTAAACGATGCATTCCATGTTCATCAGGGCGCAAACGGTAGCTGTGGCAACACCGTGCTGTCCCGCACCTGTTTCGGCGATGATGCGGGTTTTGCCCATGCGGCGTGCCAGCAGAATCTGTCCGATTGTGTTGTTGATTTTGTGGGCTCCCGTATGGTTGAGGTCTTCCCGTTTGAGATAAATCTTGCAACCATACTTTTCGCTTAATCGTTTTGCCAGGTAAAGGGGGGAGGGGCGGCCTACGTAGTCGCGCAGCAATTGGTTGAATTCCTGCTTGAAACTTTCACTTTCCAGTACTTCCAGATAGATGTTCTGTAAGTTTTCCACACACTGGTGAAGGATTTCGGGGATATAAGCGCCGCCGAACTCACCATAATAACCGTTTTTGTCAACTTGATACGTTTTCATCTTTTGCTATGTTGTTTTAATTGTATTCGTAAATGGATTAAAAAGAAAAAAGGCCCGTCGCAAGTGCGACAGGCCTTTCTATGATATCTTGACTAGTATATACACAGGACTGCGTTCCTTACGACCGTTGTAGGAGTAAAGAGCGCCACCACCAAAATGTATTTACTATAAATGTTCTCATGACTGTTTTTGTTATTACGGCAGCAAATATAGATATTCTCTGACAAACTGCAAATAATTTGCGGATTTTTTTTGAAAAATATTCGTTGTATCACTAATCATAAAAACCTTATCTTTGTCGCATGAAACAGACAGATGAATTCCGGAGATTTGTAAAAGAACATGCAGGCGATGATTTGACTCGTCTTCTGCTGAGTGCATCCCGTTATCCTTCAATCGATGTTCCTTTTGCAGTAGACCAGATTGCCTCCCGGCGGCAGATTAAGGAAAAGCTGCCTTTATGGTATGCAAACGACGATTTGTTATTTCCTTCAAAGATATCGGCAGAGCAATGTTCATCTGAACAGACGGCTTCCTACAAACAGCGTTTGGTGAAGGAAGATGAAACCCTGTGCGACCTGACCGGTGGTCTGGGAATTGACAGTTATTACTTCTCCCGGAAAGTCCGCCAAGTAACTTATATAGAACGTTTCCCTGCTTATTGCGAGGCTGCCCGTAATAATTTTTCAGCATTGGGTGTCGACAATATAACGGTTATGGAAGGGGATAGCACAATGTTAATATCCCAACTGCCCCGAACCGATGTTTTTTATATTGACCCGGCCCGTCGCGGCGAAGGGAATAAACGGGTTTTTGCTTTGCAGGATTGTGAACCCGACCTGCCGGCCTTGTTGCCGGAACTCTTCCGCCATGCGCCGAAAGTGATTGCAAAGTTATCTCCTATGGCCGATATACGGTTGACATTGGAGCTTTTACCCAGAACTGTGGAAGTCCATGTGTTGTCGGTAAAGAACGAATGTAAGGAACTGCTTTTTGTTGTGGAAAGAGATGCGTCCGTAACTTCTCCGGTTATTCATTGCATTAATTATACAGGCAATGGGGAGGAAGAATCTTTTATTTTTACTTTGCAAGATGAGAGTCGGGAAGAGTTACATCTGTCCGGTCAGGTAAAAAACTATCTCTATGAACCCAATTCCTCGTTGCTGAAAGCCGGTGCCTTTAAAAGTACCGCTACCCGTTTCGGATTGGAAAAGTTGCATACGAGCAGCCATCTTTATACCTCAGATATAGGAGTAGCTGTTTTTCCGGGCAGGAGTTTTGTTGTAGAGGAGGTATTCCCTTTTACCGGGAAACTCTGCAAAGGAATATCCGGACAAATACCCCGTGCAAATATCACTGTCCGTAATTTCCCTCTATCCGTAGAAGAATTGCGTAAACGCACAAAGATCATGGATGGTGGAGATGTATATCTTTTTGCTACTACCCAGGCCGACAATAGTAAAATTTTGGTAAAATGTAGAAAGTTTTAGTATCATCAGTATTTCAAATCCTTTGTTCTCCGGATTTTATCCCTATATTTGCGGCGATAAATCAAATACATGAAATGATACAAAAAGATTCTTACACTTCTGCGCAGTTGACCGCGATGGTTGTACTGCGATTATTCATTGGCTGGCATTTTGCCTACGAAGGACTGGTGAAGATCCTGAATCCCAAATGGACATCGCTTCCTTACCTCCTCGATTCCAAAGGTTTTATGTCTGACTTTTTCGCCGGATTGGCTAGTGATCCGGCCATGATGAACATGGTTAATGCGCTGAACGAATGGGCGCTGTTGTTAATCGGTCTCGGACTGATTACCGGTGCTTTCAGCAAACTCTCTTCTATCGGGGCGATGATATTGCTTGCATTTTATTACCTTTCCCATCCTTCGTTTATCGGGGCACAATATATGATGCCGTTCGAAGGGTCTTATCTGTGGATAGACAAGAATCTGGTAGAGATGGCGGCGCTGGCTGTATTGCTGGTTTTTCCCACCTCTCATATTATCGGGCTGGACCGCTATCTGAAAAAAGCGATTCCCTTATTGTCTAAACTCAAATTAATGTAATATCATGGCAACAGAAAACAATAATAATACTCCGAAAGAAAATCAGGGGCCTCAGTCTGAAGGACGTCGTAATGCCCTGAAGGCGTTGGCTACCATTCCGGTATTGGGGGCACTGGGTTATGGTGTCTACAAGAAACAGACGTACGACAAAAAGTCGAAAAGTCTGGGTAGTGCCTTTAAGTTTGATAAAGAACATTATATGATTCCTGCCCAGCCGGACGGGAAAAAGATTCGTATCGGAATGATCGGTTTCGGTATCCGTGGCAAGCAGCTGATGCGTGCAGCCGGTTTTGCCGAACCTTCCTGGATCGACGGCCTGATTGAAGGGGCGAAGAACGATAGCAAGGACAAGCGTTACGAGCAGTTCCAGGAGCAGGATGATTTGAATATCGAAGTAACCGGCGTATGCGATATCTTCGATGTGTATGGTGAAGCGGCTGTTTTGGCGGCATCCAATATTCATCGCGAAGGTTCGAACGGAAAGTTCGGTAAACGCCCGAAACGTTACAGAACATATAAAGAATTGCTGGCGGCCGATGACATCGACGCAGTTATTATCGCAACTCCCGACCATTGGCACAGTACGATGGCGATGGAAGCAGCTAAAGCCGGAAAGCATGTCTATGTGGAAAAACCGTTGTCGTGGACAGTTCCTGAGACTTATCAGGTGCGCCAGGTGGTAAAAGAAACCGGCATCGTTTTCCAGCTGGGGCATCAGGGACGTCAGACCGACAGTTATATCCGTGCCAAGGAGATCATCGACAAAGGCCTGATCGGCAAAGTATCGCTGATCGAAGTATGTACCAACCGTAACGACCCGAACGGGGCGTGGGTATATCCGCTGATAGACGGCGCTTCTCCCGACACAATCGACTGGAAACAGTTCGAAGGACCGGAAGAACGCATCAAGGAATATACCGATTATATGACAGCGAACAACCTGCAACGGTATATCGGTCCTGATCCCCGTGATAAATTCAGCTTGGAACGTTTCTTCCGCTGGCGTTGCTGGTGGGATTACAGTACCGGTTTGAGCGGTGACCTGCTGACACACGAGTACGATGCGATCAACCAGATATTCGGAGTGGGTATCCCTCATTCGGCTACTTCGTCGGGTGGTGTCTATTACTTCAAGGACGGACGTACGGTACCTGACGTCTTGCAGACTACTTTCGAGTTCCCCGACCGGGATATGACGATGTTGTACAGTGCTACATTGGCTAGCAACCGTCCGCGTGGAAAGGTCATTATGGGACATGATGCCCAGATGGAATTGTCCAATACGATTACGCTGAAGGCGGATCCGGCGTCCGAAATTTACAAGGAGAAGATGGACAAGGGGATCATCAAACCGAACGAACCGTTCTATACCTATGTGCCGGGACAGAATTCGGTGGATGCTATTACGTCGCCAACTGAATTATATTTTGCCCAGCGCGGTTTGCTTTACACCTATGTAAGCGGTAAACGTTACGACACGACCCACCTGCATATTCGTGAATGGCTGGAATGTATCCGTCAGAATAAACAGCCGAGCTGTAATATTGATGCCGCATTCCAGGAAGCGATGACTGCCCATATGGGAACACATGCTTATCTGGAAGGACGTACGATGTACTGGGATAAAGAGAAAGAAGAAATTGTGAAAGGATAATCGATACGGATTATATTATGGGGAGGGGGAATGAAAGTTCCCCCTTTTTTATGTAAATAACATAATGATTAACTGTGCCGATATCACCCTGATAAACATGGATAAAGGATAGACCGTGGCATAGGCAACCGATGGTTCGTCGCCTTCGACCGTTGTATTGGCATAGGTCAGGGCCATGGGGTTTGCCATACTGCCGCAGAGCATCCCGACGTTGTGCGCATAGTCGAGTTTGAAGAACTGGGAAGCGATGAAACCGACAATCAGGACAGGGACAATCGTCAGCAGAAAACCTAGTCCGACCCATAAAGCCCCTTCCGCCCGGAATACGGTCTCGAAGAAATGGGCTCCTGAATCAATCCCAAGCCCGGCCAGATAGATGACGATACCTAATTGGCGTAGCATCAGGTTGGCACTCATGGTCGTATAAGTAGTCAGATGGAAACGCGGACCGAAAGCACCCATCAGGATACCGACAATAATGGGGCCGCCGGCAATACCCAATTTGATTGGTGTAGTCATCCCCGGCAACATGATCGGCAGGGACCCCAGCAGAACCCCCAGTGAGATACCGATAAATACCGCCAGCAGATTCGGGTTATCCAGGCGTTTGATCTCGTCGCCTAGTATTTTACCAACATTGTTGACTGCATTCTTTTCACCGACGATCGTCAGGCGGTCGCCAATCTGCAGATGGAGGGCCGAGTCGGCAACCAGGTCGATACCGGCACGGTTCACACGGGTGATATTGATGCCGTACAGGTTACGTAGTCGGAGCGAACCGAGCTTTACGCCGTTTACCCGGTTGCGGGTAACGACGATGCGGCGGGATATCAGTTGCGAGTCGATTGCATTCCAGTCGATATCTTCTTTGTTCCAGTCGACGTTTTCCTGTTCTCCGAAAAGCACTTTGATGGTTTCGACATCTGATTTATGGGAAATAATCAGCAGATGGTCGTCTTCATGCAGTACGGTGTCGGAGGTAGGGATACTTACTTTTCCGTTACGCCACACGCGGGAAATCACAAAATGTTTCTCCGTCAGCTTCATAATATCTTTGATGCTTTTATCGTAGATAGCTGGGTTGCTGATATGGAATTCGGTGATGTTGGGTTTGGTATTATGTTTTTCTTTATCGTCCGCCAGGTTCTTGTCTCCGAACACTTTTTTCAGTAGGATAATAGCCAGGATAACCCCTATGACTCCCAAAGGATAGGCAACGGCACAAGCCAGTGCCATATCGGTTACTTCCTTATAATCGGCCGGTTCTACCTGTAATAAAGCCTGTTGCGCAGCACCCAGAGCCGGTGTGTTGGTAACGGCTCCGCAAAGCAGGCCGACCATATTCGGCAACGAAACACCGGTTGTCCAATGGAAAACAAGGGTCATGAGCAATCCCAGCAGGATGACGCCCAATCCCATCATGTTCATGGCTACTCCGCCTTTCTTTAAAGAGGAGAAGAAACCCGGACCGACCTGTAACCCTAAAGAGTAGACAAACAGAATCAAACCGAAGCTCTGTGCGAAGTTCAGCATGTCTTTATTGACAACAATCCCGAAATGTCCGGCCAGAATTCCGGCAAAGAATACGAAGGTGATCCCCAGCGATATACCGAATATCTTCTGTCTTCCCAAGAATAATCCCACGGCCGAAACCAGCGAGATAACTATAACAGCCTGCAACATCGTCGGCTCTAAAAAAGCTTCCTGCAACCAATTCATAAGAGAGTTTTTTGTTGAGACTGCAAAGATAGGGGTTTAATTTTGATAATATCATAAGAAATAAAGGGCAATTGGAAAATTGAACAGTAAGGGCGGTTCGCTAACCGCCCTTACCAACGACGTTACGTTCATTCAAATCTGATAATTATTGAAATATTTAAAACAGATAATTTGAGGTAACACCTTAGAACAGCCGGACCTCTAATCTCTTTTCCGGACTGATAATCATATTCTCGACCAGGTAAGACACCGATTGGTTGCTGTTTGCTTTAGGTTGTATGACAAGTATCGTTTCTCCGGCGGGTATTTTGATTGTTTCCGGATAACCGTTTGCGTTCTTATCTGTTTTCCGGAGGAAGAAGGGGACATCTGTATGGTTCACGATACTCCGGTATGAACGTTCGGGGGTGGAGTGGTGGACCGGTTTCATTTCGACGGAAGCCTCGAAGAACTTTTGCAGTAAATCTTCTTTTCCCATCAGAGTGTCATAGAACCATATCAGGGTACGGCGGTCGAAAAGAGCTTCGCGGATTCCTTCTTCCGTGCGGTCTTTCGACAGGACAAGCGTCATCGGACGGTGGCTGGTGGTGCGGAAATCATATAAGCGTTCGATTACGTCGTGTACATCGGTGTTGCAAAGTAAGGTCAGGTTCTTTTCGTTTACCCAGTTCAGGGCGACCGGATACCATTCAAATTCGTTGAATACTTCGATGCCGTTCAGCCAGCCTTTCTGGTAGAGCGTTTCGTGTACGTCGTGCCATAGGATAGAGTCGACACCCCATCCCGGATGATTCCATTGGATGAAGGCACCCTGGTTGTGGGCTTCTTCGATTGCTTTCATGTAATCTTTCTGGTCGAGCGCATTTACATCTTTGACAAACAGGGCGTTCAGATGTCCGGGAGGCATCGAGCGAGTGATTTCGCCCCCTTTTATCAGGATGATTTCCCGGCGGTCCGCTTCCTCTTTTGCCAGGTCGAAGGAATAATTATGATTTCCTTTTTCTACACCGGGACGCGCCGGCTGCCCTTCGATATGGTCGGTGATGGCGATGGCGTCGAGACCTTCTTCCCAGGCTTCCTGTATCCGCAATGTCGGCCATACGATGCCGTCGGAGAAGATTGTATGGATATGGAAATCACATTTCAACAGGTTATATCCGTCTATTTCGGGTAACCGGATTTCCTTGCGTGCCTTCACTCGCTCTTTTCCTGCTTTTATTTGTTTGGGTAGCGCATCCTGTGCATGGCTACATACGCTTACCGCCATGAATGATAAGGCGATTAATACATTTGTCGTTTTCATATATTCTTGTTTTTAGTATTATTATCTTATGTCTATGTATCACTTGTTTTATTCCCACCCGAACAACTGCGGAGCCAATGCCGGATTCAGGTCGACCTCGTGTTTCGGGACGGGGCGGTAATAGAATTTGGGTTCCTGGAAGGTGCCCATGTCTTTAATCGTCAGGATATTTCCTTTTGTCCCTTCGGCCAGGTAAACAGTCGCATTCGTGTCATCGATTGTGCCGGTTTTGTAATATACCAGCTTTTTACCCAGCGAATTGGTTTCCTTATCCGCTTCAGCGGGGATATCCTGTGAGGAAGGAATCAGGTAAATATCTTCTACTCCGTCGCCTGTCAGGTCGAATTTGCCTAAGGAAGGGAAGTAGAGGCCTTCGGGTTCTTTTTCCAGTAATTTGCCGGATTTCCAGCGCATCAGGTCATCGTAGCGGAAACCTTCGAGGGCCAGTTCGACACGGCGTTCGCGGCGTATCTCCTGTAAGGTGGAGGAGATGCCAGGGAAGGCTTTCTGCATGACCGGGTCGGCTGCCGGATTTAGTTTCAGGGGAGGGATGCCGGCACGCGAACGGAGGCTGTTGATTGTTTTATCCAAATCGTCCTGGGTTAATTCACCCAGTTCGGCACGGGCTTCGGCATAGGTTAGCAGTACTTCGGCGTAACGCAGTACAGGGTAGTCGATGCCCTGGTAATAATCCTCGTCCTTATTATTGATGAAACCTTTGATTTGGTGGTAGCCGGAGAAGTTCTTGTTCAGATTCTGCACATAGATGCCGGCTCCCGGGGCATAGGTCATCGTGTTGATCAGTTCCCATCCCGGCCAGGCGAGTGTCTGCCACATACGCGGGTCGCGGTTCTGAAATTCTTCCACGAACTGTTTGGTTTCATAACCCGGCTGGGCGGAGTAGTAGGTACCATCTTTCATCAGGTAAGATTGTACCAGATCTTTGGTCGGGCAAGGGATATAATTACCGAACATGAAAGCCCAGAAGCCATTCCCTTTTATCTTTCTGTCGAAATAAGTGGCCAGAATGATTTCCGGATTGCTGCTCAGGTCGGGGCTTTCAAACAAGGTGTGGTAATCGTTATCCGTATCGCCGGTCGTATAGATACTGAAGCCTCCTTCGTTCATGATTTGGAGAGCGGCATCAGCGGCTATTTTCAGATAGGTGTTGGCTGAACCCTGCAAATTCAGTTCGTCGTGATATTTGCGATAGGTACCTTCGTACAGCGCATGGCGTGCCATATAGGTGAGGACTACCCATTTATCCACGGCGCCTGTTTCCTGGCCGGTCTTCACATGCTCGGCGGCAAACCGGTAGTCTTCAAATATCTTCTGGATGACAACGTCGCGGGAGTCACGAGGTTTGTACAAGTCTTCGTCTGAGGTAGTCAGCGTTTTGTCGTACCAGGGCACGTCGGAGAAACGTTTTACCTTGTCCATATAGAAACGGGCCCGGAAGAAGCGGGCTACTCCCTGGTAATGGGCAAGCACGTCTTCGGCTACGGTAGCCTTTTCGCAGTTATCGAGGAAAAGATTGATTGTGCGTAATTTCTCCCAGTCCCATCCGGAACTCACCGTTGTCGAATTGGCGTTGGTCGAAATCATGATGTTCTTTACTTCCACAACGTCTGTCGTTGCCTGGTTGTCGGTTCCGGCATCGGCTGTGTAATTGTTGAAGTTTGGGAAGTCGTACAGGTTGTAACAATACATTTTCAAGTCCTGCTCCGTATTGAAGTAACTGTCTACGCCAATCTCCGTCTGCGGATGGCGTTCCATAAAATTGTCGTTGCAGGAGGCAGATGCGAGGCACGTAAGAAGCGTTGCCAGGTAATATAACTCTTTTTTCATTGTTGCTTTTTTTGATGATTAGAATGTGACATTGACGCCGAATGAGTATTGGCGGTTGAACGGATAGACATAACCGTAGTTGGATTCGTCGGTAACGGCTTCGGGGTCGAAATATTTCTTCAGAGCACTCCATTCGAAGATGTTATCGCCGCTGACGAATACGCGTACCCGGCTCAGATGCGCCTTCCGGGTCCATTCGGATGGCAGAGTATATCCCAGCGTGATATTCTTGATACGCAGGTAAGCGCCGTTCAGCAAATAGTTGGTCTGCGGGATAGCCAGGCCCATTGACTGGTCGATATCGGTACCCAGGTTCTTGTCGGCGAGCCATGACTGGAGCACCGGATAACGGGCATTCAGATTCTGGTTTGCCAGCCCGGCATTGATATAGGACTGTGAGTGTTTGGCCATATCCACATCGCTGTCGGTTGTCGGGCGGTAGAAGTCGAACAGGTGTTCGGGGCCGCCGGCATACGGCTGCTGGTAGAATCCCCAATAGAGGTAACTCATCGGATAATAATCGCGTTTGGCAATCCCCTGGAAGAAGGCCGACAGGTCGAATCTGTTCCATTCGGCATTCAGGTTGAACCCGAAGCGGAAGCGGGGAGAAGAGTTTCCAATGACACTCAGGTCGCCCGGGTCACCTACGGTGACGCTTCCCTTGGTGATTTTCTTGTCACCGTTCAGGTCCTTATATTTCGGCCATCCGTTGACGATTTCCAGAGCACCCCAGGGGATGATGGACGACTGGTCGAGGTTCTTGATTTCATCTTCACTCTGGAAGAAACCGTCGCTTTGCAATCCCCATATTTCGCCCAGTTCCTGTCCTTGGTAATATTGGGTAAGGCTCCCGTTCGGGTTGTCGAACCGGGTAATCCACGAACGGTTATCCGAGAGCATGAATTTGACACCCCAGTTGAACGGTTTGCCGTCCAGCTGGAACTGGTCGCGGTAGCCGACTGTCAGCTCCCAACCGGTTGTTTTCATGTCGGCGGCATTCTCTTTCGGTTCGCTGGCGCCGAGTACGCCCGGAAGTTCTTTACCCAGCGTAAGCATTCCTTTGGTGTCGCGGCGGTACACATCGACAGTGGCTGTCAGTTTATTATCCAGGAAAGCCAGGTCGAGACCTCCGTTCAGGGTACGCACTTCCTCCCAGGTGTAATCCGGAGAAACCAGCGAAGGAGGGGTTACCACCTGCTGCAATTTGCCGTTGATGATGTAATTACCCAGCTGTGAACTCATGGCCGGGATATAACCGTATTCCCCGACAAGCTGGTTACCCAGCGAACCGTATGAAGCGCGCACCTTCAACTGGCTGACGGTCGAAAGGAAAGATTCGAAGAACGGTTCGGCATCCACGCGCCAGGCAGCGGAAGCAGAAGGAAAGAACCCGAAACGTTTTTCCTTTGGGAAACGGGATGTTCCGTCGTAACGCCCGTTCACTTCGAAGATATAACGGTTGTCATACGTATAGTTGGCACGGAAGAAAAGCCCGCGGATGGCCCAGTCGGCATATTGCTCGCTGACGAATTGGTCGCCCGACGACAGTCCGATGGACGGGAGTGAGGTCGAGATGATTCCTTCGCGTTCGGCTTTGTACCAGTTCCAGCGGTTGTATTCCTGGTTGAAACCGAGGATACCGGTCACATAATGTTTGTCGAAAGCCTTGTTGAAGGTCGCAAACAGTTCCAGTACGCTGTAATAATCGTTGGTCGTGCTTTTGTAGGCTTTGCTGTCTCCCAGCTCGCGGATATCGTTCGGCCCGTATCCGATTACATATTTGTTTTTGAACCAGTCGTAATCTTCGTTTCCTTTCATGAAAGTGAAGTTGGCGTTTACCGTCAGCATCTTTTCCCAGAAAGACATCTCGGCGGAGAACGTACTTTGCAGGCGGTTGTATTTGCTTGTTTCTTCGCCGCCGTCTACCAGCTGGGCCATGGCGATACCGGCGGCATTGTTTGCCCAGGTTCCGTCCGGGTTCTTGTCCCAGTCGGTGGGAGCCAGGTCGTAGAAGATGCTCATGTTCGAGTCGCCGTTCCCTTTCTGGCGGATGCCGTTGCTGTCGATATACGGTTCGCCGCGGCTGGAAAGATAACTCGGTTTGATGCGGTTGGTGGCGACAAACGAAGTGTTGTTCGAGAGCGTCAGCCAGTCCCATATTTTATAACTGACCTTGGCTCGCATACTGTAGCGGCGGTAGTTGTCATTCTTTACGATACCGGCCAGGATACCGTTCTCATCGTCCACACCGCCGGAAAGGTAGAACTTCGTTTTCTCGGTGGCGCCGGAGACCGATAGCTGATGTGTATTGCTGAATGTATTCTTATCCAGGAAATAACGTGTCCAGTCGCGGTTTCCCATATATTCCCACTGCGTTTCGTCGAGCGGGTTGAGGCGTACCGGGTCGGTCCCGTCAGGATTGTCGGAGCGCTGGCGTGCCCATTCCAGGCGTTCGTCGCTGGCGACGTGACCGGAACTCCAGGGAGTGTTGAGTACGGCGATGTTTTTCAGTTTCAGGTAGATATAAGGGTCGGAAGTTTTGTTAGGGAGGATAGAGGGGCGTTTCCAGGCAAAGTTGTTATTATAGCTTACCTGGATGCGGTCGCTGCTACCCTGTTTCGTGGTTATCAGGATGACACCGAAGGCGGCACGCGCCCCGTAGATGGCTGCGGAGGAGGCGTCTTTCAGCACCGAAAGGGTTTCGATGTCTTCCGGGAGCAACCGGTTCAGTTCTTCGGCATCCGAGGCGACGCCGTCTATCAGGATCAGCGGGCTACCACCGTTGATGGAGGCTTCTCCACGGATATTGATTTTAGCAGCCTGTCCCGGTTCGCCGCTGGTGAAGTCGATGTTCAGGTTGGGGACCATTCCCTGCAAACCTTTTGAAATGTTCGTGATTGGGCGGGCTTCCAGTTGCTTGGCATTAATCTGGTCTACGGAACCGGAGAGGTTCACCTTGCGTTGCACGCCGTAGCCGACAACGACCACTTCTTCCAGTTTCTCGGAGTCGTCTTCCAGCACGACATTGAAAGTCGTTTTGCCGTTGACTACGATGTCCTGTGGTTTGTAACCGATGTAACTAACCGATAATACGGCATCGGAGGGGACTGCCAGGCTGAAATTTCCGTCGACGTCGGTAATCGTTCCGTTACCGCTGGCTTTTTCGAGAACGGTCGCTCCGATCAGTGGTTCGCCGGTCGCATCGGTAACGGTACCGTTCACCTGTATCTTCGTTCGAACCTGCTGGGAGATTGTTACCGGAATGTCATTCTTTGCAGTTACGGTAAAAGGGGTAAATAAGCTGCAAGCCAATAATCCGGCCGGGAGTAGGAGCACACGTCCTACACGCGAGTCAGAAGTAAAATTTGTCATAAATTTGTTCCTTTTTGTTGCTGCAAAAGTAGGGCGCCCGGATTACGAACCGGTTACTGCTGTTTTTCATTACCAAGACAATTCCATAACTTCTCGGTTACAGAACTAAATGCTTGGGAGATAGCTGGATTTGTCTGCCGGGATGCAACCGTTTACCCGGCAGACAGAACGGATTACCTCCCGAGCCACTGGCGTTTTCATCCGATCTTCTTTGTGTTTCACAGCTGTGATACAAAAGAAATCCATCTGTGAAACAAACGGAATCCAACTGTGATATGAAAGGAATCCAGTTGTGATATGCAATACCAGCAGTTATTTTTGTGTTTATATAAAGTCACCGCCAGGCTGTATATGTCTGAATTATCCTTTATCTTTGAATCTTCATTTTAACGGAAACAAGATATACAAACTATGTCTTTAAAGATTATACATACTGCCGACTGGCATCTCGGCCAGACTTTCTTCGGTTACGACCGGGAGGAAGAACACGATGCCTTTCTGAACTGGCTGGTGGATACTCTGGCGGAACAGCAGACGGATGTCCTGTTGATTGCCGGTGATGTGTTCGATGTAGCCAACCCGTCCGCTTCGGCGCAACGCCGTTTCTTTCATTTCCTGAAAGAGGCGAACCGGCGCAATCCGCATTTGCAGGTTATTGTCGTTGCCGGCAATCATGATTCGGCTGCACGGCTGGAATCTCCGATTCCTTTGCTGGAAGAGTTGAATACCTCCATTGTCGGGATTATCCGGCGGACGGAAAGCGGAGAGATTGATTTCGATTCCCTGGTGATACCTTTATATAATAAGGAGAAAAAGCGGGAAGGCTGGTGTCTCGCCGTTCCTTATCTGCGTCAGGGAGATTATCCGGCTCCGGAGGAGGGGCATGATACATATATAGCCGGTATAAACCGCATGTACCGCCAGCTCTATGATTTCGCCGATGCCCGGCGGCAGCCCGGTGAGGCATTGGTCGCCATGGGCCATCTGCACGCTACCGGGGCCGAACTGTCGGACGACGACCGTAGCGAGCGCATCATTATGGGCGGTCTGGAATCCGTCTCTTCGGATACATTCGATGAAGGGTTGGCTTATACGGCGCTTGGGCATATCCATAAAGCGCAGCGGATAGGGGGCAGGGAGAACCTGCGCTATTCCGGTAGTCCGCTGCCGATGTCTTTTTCGGAAACGAACTACCGCCACCAGGTCGTTGCCGTTACGGTGGAAAACGGATGCCTGTCGGATGTCGAACCGCTGCCTGTCCCTTTGTTTGCCGCCTTGCATCGGATTCCGGAGCAGCCTGCATCGCCGGAGGAGGTGGTTGAACAGCTTGCCGGACTGCCTGTTGCTAATCAGGAGGAGGGCGACGAACCGGCTCGTTGGCCGTATGTGGAGGTGCGTGTGTTGCTGACGGAGCCCGACCCGGGATTCCGCCACCGCGTAGAAGAGGCGCTGGCCGATAAAGCGGTCCGCCTGACTTCTATCGTCCCCTCTTATCCGAAACGGGAGGAGGCGGATACGGTCCGTCCGTTGTCTTACAACGATTTGCAACGTATCGCTCCGCTGGATATGCTGAAACATGCCTTTACCAGTAAGTATGGCGGCGAGTTGCCGGAAGATATCGAATCATTGTTCAACGATGTAATGCGGGAGGTTTCTTTATGAAGATATTAGCGATACGGGGCCGTAACCTGGCCTCGTTGGAAGGAGATTTTGATGTTGATTTTACGGCCGAACCCTTGTTGTCTGCCGGAATCTTTGCCATTTCGGGACCGACGGGAGCCGGGAAGTCTACGATATTGGATGCCATGTGCCTGGCTTTGTTTGCCCGTACGCCGCGTACGGACCAGGCAAAAGAGAATAATGTGAGACTGCGGGATGTGAATGAGGAGGTGCTTCCCCAGAGCGATCCCCGTTTCCTGTTACGAAGAGGGACGGCTTCGGGATATGCGGAAGTCGACTTTCTGGCGTTGAACGGTCACCGCTATCGTTCGCGCTGGTCGGTAGGACGTGCCCGCGACAAGGAGAACGGACGTTTGCAGAGTCCCCGCGTTACCTTATATAATATAGATAAGGAAGAAGAAGAGCAGGGAACCCGTTCGGAATTGCAGGCGCGTACGGTAGAACTGATTGGTCTGACCTTCGAACAGTTTACCCGTTCCGTCCTGCTGGCGCAAAACGATTTCTCCACTTTCCTGAAAGCGGAGCAGGGAGAAAAAGCGTCGCTGCTTGAAAAGCTGACAGGCACGGAACTTTATTCTTCGATCTCCCGCCTGATTTTTGAAAAGAATGCCGTTGCCAAAGAGGCTTACGATAAGGTACAGGCCCGTATCCAGGGAATCGAGTTATTGACGGAAGAAGCGGAACAGGAACTGCAAACCCGGCTGAAAGAGTCGGAAGCCGCTTTGTCCGCCCTGGAAAAGGCGAAAGCAGAACAACAGGCTTTGCAGGAGGCTGTTAAATCTACCGGACAGCAGATAGAATCCCGGCAGGTTCAGCAGAAAGAGGCTGCCGCCAAACTGCTCCGGGCTACGGAACTATTGAATACCGCCCGTAAAGAGTACGAACAGGGTATTCAGGATGAACAACGTTCCGAAGCAGACTTCAAAGCCTTGCAACAGGACTTGCAGCAAGCCCGTGAACTGGACGTGCGCCTCGATGAGGTAACCCGTTCGGTGAAAGAAACGGAAACCCGCCTGCGGGATGTGCTCCGGCGGCAGAAGGAGGGAGAGGATAAACTGAAAGCCGCCCGGACCCGACAACAACAAAGCTTGGTCGAGATTACGCGGTTAAGCGACTGGCGCGAACGGTATCGTAGCAAGGAGAGTATAGCTGAACAGTTGGCTGCTTTGCTGTTGCATCTTGATGCAGCTTCCGCAAGTCGCCACACAATGGAAAAGGCCGTGAAAACAATCACTTCCGTTAAACGGGAGGCGGAACGTCAGACTGCACAACTTGTCACTGTTCAGCGCACAATAGAAAGCAAACAACTGGCTTTGCGAAAGACAGAAGATGCTAAAGTTAAATTGGAACAAACCCAAAAAGAAACCGATATAACTGAACTAGATAAACAGATGGATGCTGTTCGTGTGGAACGTGAGAATCTGTTGGTGGAACAGGCCCGGCAGGCTGTTAGCGGGGATGTTTTGGAGTTGCGGGAGAAATTGCAGGAAGGGAAACCTTGTCCGGTTTGCGGGAGTACGCATCATCCGGTAATGGAGGGTAACACACCCCCTGCCCCCTCTCAAGAGGGGAGCCGGATACCCCTTGTTGCAACTGATGGTAACCTTTCCCCTCTTGAGAGGGGGCAGGGGGTGTGTGAAAATCCCATCACACAGGCCATTGCTGCAATGACTTTACAAATCCAGCAATTGAATGCCCGTAAAGCAGCCTATACCGCCAATGAAAAGCAACTAAGCCTGCTTCAACAGCAACTCCTGCAATTGCATAAGGAGCTTACCGAGGCCGACCATATCCGTACAGATTTGCAGGGACGTCAGAAACTGGCTGAGACGCAGATAACCCGTGAAGAAGCGATTCGTGTGGAAAGCCGGGAGACGCTGGAGAAGTCACTCTCCGCCGCCAACCGCCTTTTCGGGAATGACGAATGGCAAAAAGCCTGGCAACAGGACCCGGACTCTTTCCGGGATACCTTAACCACTTTTGCCCGCCAGTGGCATGAAAATACGGAAAAACTGCAACAACTGCAACGGGAGCAGAGTGCCCAAAAAGCCGAATGCGAATCGTACGCCTCTTTCCTCCCTTCGCTGACTAAAGAAGTAGAAGAGGCTACCCTGCGTCACGACAAGAACCGTTCTGAACTTACCGCGCTCCGGGCCGAACGTTCTAAACTGCTTTCCGGTAAGCCGGCCGACCAGGTTGAACAGGATTACAACCGTCGTAAAGAGGAACTGAAAGAGCGCCTGAAACGTCTGCAAGCCGTTCAGACGGAGCAGTCGGGTGTTGCCGATCAGTTGCGGGGTATCTCCGACCAGATTGCCCGCGACCTGGAAAAAGCGTCGGAAGATTTATTGGTCCGCCAAAAGGCTTTGTCCGACTGGTCAGAATCCTGGAATCGGACTCATGAAGGGGAGGTGCTGGAACTTCTTCTTCCCCGTATCACCCAGGAAAAGAATGAATATGCTTTCCGGCTCCGTACCCAATCTGAAAACAAACGGAAGATAGCCAGTCAGCAGGAAGAACTCGAAGCCTGCCGTAAGCAGAGTGAACGTTGGGCGAAACTGAATGACCTGGCAGGTTCGGCCGATGGTGCCAAGTTCCGTCGTATCGCCCAGGGATATACATTGGATGTATTGCTAAGTTATGCAAATGTGCAGTTGCGTGACCTGAGCCGCCGTTACCGATTGGAACGGGTGCCTGAAACGCTGGCTTTGCAGGTTATCGACCGTGATATGTGCGATGAGGTGCGTACGGTGCACAGCTTGTCGGGTGGCGAATCTTTTCTAGTTTCGCTGGCATTGGCGCTTGGGCTGTCTTCCCTGTCTTCCAACCGGATGAAGGTAGAAAGCCTTTTCATCGACGAAGGGTTCGGCTCATTGGATGCCGATACCCTCCGGATTGCCATGGATGCCCTGGAAAGCCTCCGTACACAAGGCCGCAAGATCGGAGTAATCTCACATGTACAGGAGATGACGGAACGTATCCCGGTACAGATTCGTGTGAACCGTGCCGGGAATGGAAGAAGCTATTTGGAGGTGATATGATTGGCTCTACTCTTCAACAATAACCCTGAACCCTACATTGAACGGGCGTTGCCACGGATAATAAGCCTTGCGGATGGCCGAGGTTGAGTACTTCGGGCGTTCACGCCAGGAGCCTCCGCGTACGACCTTCTGTTCCGGTTTGACCTTTTCCGTTTTCTCTTTGAGAGGATAGGGGAGGTAATCGGAACGGGTCCATTCTGCTACGTTACCGTTCATGTCGTATAATCCCCAGGGATTCGGTTTCATGGAAGCGACATCGGCCGATATCAGATGGTGGTCGTTGACTCCCAACTCTTTCGGCAGGAAGTCCCAGAACTGGCGCATCGGATCGTTGGGACGCATCGGTTTGGGATTTACACCGGTGACGGCCAGGTCGACAGTCGTACTGTCTGCCAGGTTTTCGTAGATGCCGAAGTCTGTTTTACGGTCACCGAACCAGAAGTCACCGGCCGATCCTGCACGGGCGGCCCATTCCCATTGTGTCTCTGTCGGAAGGGCGATACGGCATTGATTTTTCTCTCCCAGCTTTTTACAGAAGTCGTTCGCTTCCTCCCAACTCACACGGATTACCGGCTGTTTCGGTAAATTGGCGGCATAACCGGGAGTCGTATGATCTTTCCAGGTCTGACCGATATACCGGCTGTCGTGTTCGGGGAACAGGGCACCGAATTGTTCGTTCGTGATTTCGGTGGTACTCATCCAGAAACCTTCCTTAACCTGTGTTTTGAAGGCAGGTGAGGCAGACGGATCGTTATTGTCACCCATCGCAAAAGTACCGGCAGGAATCCAGACCATATCCAGTGTGATACCCGGAGCAACAGTCAGCTGACGTGGGGACTTGGAGGCTTCGGCCTGTTTCTTTACGGCCTCTTCCTGGCTGAACGGGAAACCTTTGACTTTAATTGTTTTCGTTTTCTTTTTGTCCTTGGTTGTACCTGCGTTGGCTTCGGTTGACGAAGTCGCTCCGGTAGTACCGTCTGTTTCGTTGTTTTCCTTATTTTTCAGCCATGCTGCATAATCCTTAATCTCCTGTTGCCAGTCGACACGTACGCCACTGTACTTCTCTGACAGTTCCATGCGGCGTTCTACCTGGTTCTGGGGAGCTTCCTTTTTCAGGTCCAGTTGGGTGAATGCTCCGAAATAGGGGGCATTCAGGTCGATCCAGGTGTATAAGGTCTGCATGTCTTTTGCCGGTATTTTTACTCCGTGGTGACCTGCTTGCAGGATACGGATCAGTTCGCTGTTATTCGCATAATATTCGTAAGGGCGAAGCACATAGATATCCGATTCCGGTCCCTGGCGGTATACGTAGGGGTGGAGGTTCAGATAACTCTGGTCGTAATGGCGTTCCAGCTTTGTCAGGATGCCACGTTTATAGGTGACCATCTGGTCTTTCCGGAAGTCCGGCTGGGCGATGGTTCCATTGTGGCAGGATACGCAGTTGCGGTCCAGTACCGGTTGCACTTCCAGGCGGAAGGTGAACGGGCGGACGCCTCCTTCGGGCATTTCCAGTTTATGCGGGAGGATAGTGGAGGCGATTGTGCGTTTAGGCATGGCAATCGTGTTCTGATCTTCATGGCAACCCGTGCAGGAGACAATCTCGCCGGGCATACCGGTCAGCCAGCTTCGCATCCATTGGATAGCGGCCCCGTTTTTATCCAGTGGCTGGATAGAGACAGGCGTGTTGGCCGGTATCTTGAACATGACGGAACCGTCTTCTTCAACAGGGACGGTACCGAGAATACGTTTAATATCCCATCCGCTCTGAATACCCTGTGCATCATGGTCGGAAGGGGCGAGGATATAGGCATATTCGTAGGCGAAGATGCGGAGCGATTTGATTGTTCCCCGCGGGACGCCTTGTGTGCCTTCACCTTCATAGATGTCCTGTATAAATACGGTAGCCTCTTTCTCTCCCGGTTTGATTTTCGACGGGATGATAGGCGGTGTTTCCGTTTTTTTCAATGGGATGGGGGCGGTGAGGCCTTCGCCTTCCTGCTCGGTGATCAGGGTAAGGTTGTCGAATATATCCACCAGATAGATTCCCCAAAGTGCGTCGGGACCGGGTTTGCAGGCCACCAGGAAATATTTTTCATTCAAAGGATAAGGCTTCATGAATTGCGGCCATACACCTTCCACCAGTTCGTCTTTGATGATCGGGACGATCGGGCGTTTGCTGAAAGGTAATTCCTGGACCATTCCTTTTTCCTCTTTACGGCTTTTGGCCGGATCGAAGATAATCAGCCGGCCGGAACGAGCTGTTCCGTGATGGCCGGAGATGATACCGACAAAACGGCTGTTGTATTTGGAGAGCGGTTTCATGTCGAATGTACTGTTCGGGAAATAGGAACCGCTTCCGTAGAGTGCTTTGTTTTCTGTCCCGTCCGGATTCATGTGCATAACAATGCGGGAGAAATAATGTGTCAGGTCAGTATATTCCCAGCGGGTGTACATCAGGCGGCCGTTCGGAATGACGATCGGCGCCCAGTTCCCGTCCTGGTCGAATGTCAGGCGATGGATATTTTTTGTTTCCGGATCGTAGGAAACGAGATTGGCAACGACATCGTCCCCATGTACGCAAGGGACGCCGTTATAACCAATATTACAGGTGGCCACCACTTTGCCGTCCGGCAGATAGTTGGCGTCGCAAAATTCGAGGTCCGGTTCATCGACAACTACTTTTTGATGCAGGCCCGTTCCGTCTGTGTTTATTTCATAGATTTGCCACTGGCGGTTCTCATTAAGGGAGGAAAACAACAGCCGGTCTGCATCCCAGTGCAGTTGTATATCTGAGATGGGTACATCCGCTTCCGGCTTATAGATCGTTTTACTTTGAATGTCTCCGCGAAGATTTGAAAGCTGGCTGATTTCTGCATCATATCCTTTCCGGCGGCTGGAGAATAGAGAATTATAGTTGGCAACGGAGGTCCCGAGCGACGGTCCCATCGCTTTGCGTGCCTTATTTCCCAGTCGATAACGGGCTATCAGGATTTTGTCTACGTCGAGTAGCGGATTAGCCAGTATGATTTCCCGCTTGAGGGCGAGCAGTTTTTCTGCTTCGGCAATGGTCTGCCGGGTGGTGTCTTCAGATAAATGCCGGTTTACCCGGGGAAGTAACGTTTCCAGTTCTTCCAGCTTTTGATAGAGTCCGGTTGCTTTGTCTCCCAAGGATGATTTTGTATCGTCCAGATAAGCGCGTATAGCTTCCGGGTTTACCCAGTTGACTTGCTCTTGCAACCGGCTTATCTGTATCTGACGCAACGAATCAGCTTCGGCTGAAGCCTTACCCAGAATTGGGAAAGTTAACAGGAAAGAGCATAAATATGCTTTATATTTCATGTTCATGATATGTTAAAGTTATTCTATTTCAATTGTACAAAACAAATGTATGCCTAAATTGTGTACGGGAACATATAAAATTGTATCAAATGCGATCACTATTATCTCGGAAGGAGGAAATGAGGGTGGAAAAGGCATATGTTTTTTCAGAAGAGAAAAAAGGCCATCCGAATTATCGGATAGCCTCTTTACAATATTAAGTAGGTATCAAAATTATTTGTCTTCCCAACCTTTGTTTTGAACTAAATTCGGATTCATAATTAACTCTTCTTTCGGAATAGGCCAGTAGTAGCGATAGTCATCCCAAGGAAGTGTACCGTTGATTGTGTTTTTATACGGACTTTTTGGATAGCAGATGATAAATCCGTCTTTGTCTGCAAATACAGTTTTACCTAATTCTACTTTTACTGCTATTTCGGGTTTGTCTGTGTGACTTCCATCATACAAATCTTTTACAGCGTTGAAGTTCATGCCACGCAAAGGAACTGTCAATAATTTACCGGCTTTCCAACGCATTAAGTCTTCGTAACGGTGATTTTCAATAGCCAACTCTATACGACGTTCACGACGAATTTCACGTAGTAAAGGGCTAACCGTATAATCAAGCTTTTCTGCATATATCTTATCCAGACGAGGGTCGGCAGGCTCCTTACCAACAGTTAATTTAGCTGTGGGATATTTTGAAAAATCAAAGCCTGCACGTTCACGTAAAGCATTAATTGTCAAATCTATATCAGACTGTGAAAGGGTCCCGTTCAGTTCGTATTTAGCTTCCGCATAATTTAAAAGCAATTCTGCATAGCGAAATTCGATGGCAGCCTGAATACCATTATATAAACGGTCTTCTTCAACGATATCTCCCATCCAATGTTTGATAACACGGTAACCTGTCACGGTAGAACTACTTTGCGAATAACTAAGTCCCGGGTATGTGATGCCGTTTAGTTCTTTATCAACAATACCGGCTTTATATATTGTAACGTGTTCACCCGGACGGCATACTGTTTGCGTTAAACGGGGATCACGGTTTTCCAACTCAGTCCATTTTCCGTAACCAAGGAAGTTCGGATTTTTTTCATAATTACCTTCATTTCCTCCTGTATAGATAGGGCGACCGTCAATACAGAGATACTCATCAATCAGACCTCGTGTTACTCCCATAGATTCACGGTTGGCGTTATTTTGATTGAAATAACGTTGAGCAGCATGTCCGACTTTATTTTCAAGGTAGGTACGAGCTAAAATAACTTCCGGATTATCTGATAAGTCGATTGCAGCAAACATTTTCCAGTAAGTATCTTCTCCGATATTGTAAAGAGAATATTTACCAAGTAATGTTTCGCAAGCTTTTACTGCTTCTTCCAACCATTTGTTGGCAGAATCTTGTAATCCCAATTCTGTATGATATTTGCGGAATGTACCTTCAAACAAACAAATACGTGCTTTCAAGAAATTAGCCTGATCTTTATTTAAACGGTCCACTTCCTGATCTGCTTTTGCCGGCAACCATTCTATCGCTCTATTAATACACATCAAAACAGAGTCCATCACTTCTGCACGGGGTGTACGTGGTGCATATAATTCTTCCGAATCCACATTTAAGTCACGTGTCAACCAAGGTACATCGCCGAAATAGAGTACTTTTTTATAATATTCCCATGCTTTGAAGAAATAGGCTTCACCAGCGTAAGCGTTTTTCTTTTTCTGGCTTAACTCAGCTTTGTCGTAATGTGTAAGGAAAAAGTTTACCTTACGTAGATTCCACCAATACCATCCCGTGCTTTCACCTGCACCTGTCGGAACAACTAATTCGCCAGCTAAGCTACTAAATTCAGATCCTGTTCTTACGCAATTATCAGAGTATACATCTGCATACATAAGTGGACTACCAGTAACACCGAATGGATAGGTATCAGAATCTGCCCAACCGCTTTTATGTCCGATGATATAAAGCGGGTATAAACTATTCAGCATCATCTTTAAGTCTGTTTCCGATTTCCAGAAACTTTCATCGGTAATTTCATCTAACGGATAACGTTCCATGAAATCATCATTACAACCTGGCAGCAACGTGACGGCTATGCCGAGTGCCAGCATATATTTCTTAATATTTAATTTCATAATTTATAATATCGTGTTTAGAATTGTGTTATTTAGAAACCTACTTGCAGACCGAATGCAACAGAACGCATCATCGGATAAGCGGATGAGATTTGATCCGGGTCATACAGGTCCGGAATTTGAGTGATTTCAAATAAGTTGTAACCGGAGATACTTAACCGGACATTTGATAATTTTGCTTTGTTTACCCATGCTTTCGGCAAAGTGTAACCCAGCGCTAATGTTTTCAAACGGAGGTAAGCTGCATTGAACAGGTAACCGCTCTGAGTCGTACTGGAAATACGTCCGGCATACATTGGATATTTGGCATCGGTGCGCTCCGGTGTCCAGGAGTTATTATACATTTCCCAGTTACCGGCAGTGTCTCCACCCCAAAATACGTTGTCGCTGATCCAAACATCTTTTTTACCGATACCCTGGAAAAAGATATTCAAATCTAAGTTCTTCCACGAAATATTACCGGTGATACCATATTGGAAACGCGGAGTAGAATTACCGATGATTCGGCGGTCACCCGGATTTTCCAGTGTATTATCTCCATTAGAGATTTCACCGTCGTCATTTAAATCAGCATAGCGTATATCGCCTGGGTATAAGGTTTTGTGTACCTTAGACTGGTCTGGACCAATTAATACATATTTACCGTTTTCATCAATAGTGAAATCGTCCTCTTGTAAAATACCAACTGTTTCATATCCCCAAATTTCACCCATCTTCATACCATCGTATAAAGTACTCAATAAGCCGTTTGGATTGCCTGTAAATTTAACAACCTCTGATTGATAATCAGATAATACCAGACCAATATCATAACGAATGCCATTACTTAATTGATCTCTCCATTTCAAGCTTAATTCCCAACCGTTTGTTTTCAATTCACCGGAGTTACGTTTTGGAACAGATGCTCCTAATACAGCCGGGAGTTTTGTCCCGCTCATAAGGATATCTGTTGTACGGCGGGTATACCAGTCGAAAGAAGCATCCAATCGACCTTTCAATGCTGTTACATCTACACCGAAGTCGAGTGTGCTGGCAGTTTCCCAAGTAAGGTCACTGGCAATGATACCTGTCGGGTTCATACCTTTGATCTGCTCATTGTTCATAACCCATGAAATATAACCTGCTGCTCCATAACTGGCTATATAAGCGTAGTTTGCTACATTCTGATTACCCAGTGAACCCCATGATCCGCGAATCTTCAGATTGTCTAACCAGTTGCGGGTATTAGCCATGAATTTTTCTTCCGAAAGTCTCCAACCTGCAGAGAAAGATGGGAAAAATTGATATCGGGTGTTATGTCCGAAACGAGAAGTTCCGTCATAACGGCCACTAAATTCAAACAGGTAACGTCCTGCATAGTCGTAGTTAGCACGAACGAAAGCACCACGTATGGCCCAATGTTCTTCATTGTCTCCTGTGTATTGAGTACCTGTCGTCATGCCTAAAGTCGGCAGGTCGTTTGTCAAAATGTCTTCGGCTTCTCCATACAGTTTGCGATAGTAATACCATTCCTGGTTGAAACCGGCTACACCTGATACATTATGATTGCCAAATGCTTTGTTGAAATTTGCGTATGCATTGATTGTATAATAATCGGAATGTCTTGTTTCTTCTCTTACTGTAGATGGATATGTATGTGAATTAATTGTAGTAGTCCAGTTGTCAACGACATAATTACGGATGGGTATTACTCGTTTCTGAAAATATTCTGTAGGACGATAAGTTAACTCTGCTTTTACATTTAATTCCGGGCAAATGGTGAGAGTGGGAGTAATGTTAAATACCGTATTTGTATTCTTTGTACTTTGTGTTGCTCCATAAGCCAACCAACCCAGAATGTTATCGGTCCATGTATCCGGAATCGGGTCGTTCGGACCTGTTTTGATAGGCATGTTCATATTACGTCCCGGATCATTTTTCATAGCTTCCCATACTTTACCTTTTTGGTAATTCATGTAAGGTTCATTATAATTACTTGTATTATAAGAAATTTTGGTAGCAACATCCAACCATTTGTTAATGTTTGTATTCAGGTTCATGTTGATGTTATAGCGGTTTTGTACATCGGTGTTGATTGTGTACATACCTTCCTGGCGTTGATAGCCTAAAGAAATGTAATAATGTGTCTTGGCAGAACCTCCACTGATAGAAATATTATGACGTTGCAACGGCGTCCAGTCTTTTACTCCTATTTCATACGGGTTCATATTAGCAACCCAAGTCATATTGGTCGTACTGCCTTCATTGTAGATCCATGCATTTTCAGGTCTGGGATCTTCCATGTATTTCTTTTTGGCGGCCAGCAATGTTTCCATCCAGGGAGTGACTGTACCTCCTGTCATTTCAGCTTGTTTGTTTTTTGCCAATTGAATGGTATAGGCATCCAGAATATCCGGGATATGCGACGGCGTGTTCCATTGCAGGTTCATGTTGTAAGTAACGGTTGCCTTGGAATCGTTCTTTCCCGATTTTGTTGTAATCAACATTACACCATAAGTTGCACGTGCACCGTAGATGGCGGAAGCAGAAGCATCTTTCAGGACAGAAATGTTTTCTATGTCGCTCGGGTTCATCATGTTCAAATAGTCTGTGTCCACCTGTATACCGTCAACGATGATCAGCGGGCTACCGTTCTTGATTTCCCATTTTTTTCCATCGCTATCCAAGCCGATGGAAGTACCCCCACGTACGTTGAATGAAGGCGATGCATTTGGCGATGCATTTGTTGCCGATACGTTCAGGTTGGGTACAACTCCTTGCAATGCCTGGCCGACATTGGCAACCGGTTTGTTTTCCAATACTTCAGCACCGACTGAAGCGACAGCGCCAGTTAAATTAACTTTCTTTTGTGTACCGAAACCGACTACGACCACTTCATCGAGGGCCTGTGAGTCTTCTTTCAATACTACATTAATAACTGATTTTCCTTTTACCGGAATAGTCTGGGTTTCGTAACCCATGTAAGAGAATACCAACTCGCCGTTTGCGGGCACAGACGAAAGCGTAAAGTTACCGTCTATATCGGTGATGTTACCAGTGGGGGTTCCTTTTATTTGGATGGAAACCCCAATCAAAGCTTCTCCTTTTTCATCTTTTACGTTACCGGACACACTTACGTCCTGGGCGAACAATTGATGGGCAAAAAGGAAAAAGCCCATCAGCATGATTAAAACTTTGTTCTTCATATAGAATAATATTAATGAATGGTTAACTCTTATTAATTAACTCGAGGGCAAAATTGTCCGTATTATCCTACATGAAAGGTTAATTTCATATCAATGATGGTAAGATTTGTGTCAACTCATTGATTTTCCTGTCGAATTAACTTTTCGGTATTCCTTTGGAGGCATTCCGTAGACTTGTTTAAAGCAGGAGGCAAAATATCCGCTACTGCTGAATGCTACTTTTTCCAAAATTTCACTGACACTTAAATCTGTTTCACGCAACATCTGGGCTGCCGCTTCTAGACGCAGATTTTTGATCATCTCAGCCGGAGAGAGGGAAGTAAGTGTTTTCGCTTTTCGGTAGAAGTTTGCGCGGCTCATACCGATTTCTTTGCAGATCATATCAATATCGAGTTTCGGGTTGGAGAAATTTGCTTTCACAATATTTGTATATTGTTTCAGGAACTCTTCGTCAAGCGGAGATGTTTTGACTCCGAGTTCATTCAGATCGATCTTTTTCTCATATTTTTTCCGTATCTGTATTCGTGAAGTCAGCAAATTCCGCACACGTGCCTGCAATAGGCCTATATCGAATGGCTTTATGATATAATCGTCAGCTCCGGCATTATATCCTTCGGTGATTTGCGAAGGCATTGTTTTGGCTGTTAATAGAATGACCGGTATATGGGCTGTTTGCGGATTTTGCTTGATCCGACGGCACAGTTCAAGTCCGTCCATTTCGGGCATCATGACATCACTGACAATCAGTTCGGGTATTTTTATGGCTATTTGTGTAAGTGCCTCTTTTCCGTTTTCTGCTTTCAGCACCTTATATTCATTTTCAAATTGTTTTTCCAGATAATCCAGCACATCTTTATTATCTTCTACTAAAAGCAATGTTTGTGAGATAACCGGTGTTTCTTTTTTTTCGGAAGGAATAAACTCCTGCACATTCATCAGGGGGGAGGATTCTGTCTGTTTGACCGGATTACTTACTGGCTTTTCGGGGAGAGGAAGTAAAACATGCATGCATGTTCCGGTTGGTACTATGTTTTCCGCCCAGATTATTCCACTATGTTGTTCTACTATGAAACGTGCTAAACTAAGTCCGATACCCGAACCTGCAATCTGATGATGTAAATCTTGTGAAGAGCGGTAGAATGGCTGGAAGATTTTTTCAATATCTTCAGATGTGATACCTTCCCCATTATCAGATACTTGTATGTGTAAATAGTAGTCTTCTGATAGATGCCGATTTTGACATAGTTTCACACGAACTATGTCATTTTCGCTTGAAAGTACAGACAATATAATTTCAATTGTTCCCTTTTCCGGGGTGAACTTAAAGGCGTTTGAAAGTAAGTTAAACAGCACTTTTTCAATTTCTTGACGATCATAATAAACACAATAATCTACCGGCAATTCATTTTTCCGGGTAAAAGTGATATTCCTGTTTTTTGCTACCGGGACGAATAACTCATATAACTCCTGAACGAACACGGATAGATCGAATTTCTCTTTTTGAAGTACCATTTTCTGTGAGTCATATTTTTGCACATCCATCAGATTATTAACGAGTAAGAGCAGACGTTGTGTGTTTTTACGCATGAGTTGCAACGTGTTTTTGACTTCCGTAGAGAAGGAACTATGGCGCAACATATCCTCGAGCGGATTGATGATAAGTGTTAAAGGAGTGCGTAGTTCGTGTGAGAAGTTGGTAAATAATCTCATACGTTCCTCGTGTAATTCCTTCATTTTTTCCTGTTCCAGCTGTTTGAAGCGGATACTGCTTTCCAGTTCGTGACGTACTTTCTGATGGTATATAAACTTCCATATAATAGTACCTATTGTGATGATATACAAGATGTAAGCCCACCATGTTTTGTAAAGGGGAGGGGTGACTGTGATGCTTAGGGAAGCTTCCTGTGGATTCCACAAATTTACACTGTTTGAGACCTTTACTTTGAAATTGTAAGTACCAGGGGAGAGATTACTATAATAAGCGACCCTTCTGCCCCTTACATAGTTCCACTCCTTTTCTACCCCTTCCATTTGATAGGCATATTGATTTTGTTTAGGTGAGATAAAGTCTGGAGCCGTATATCCGATTGCTATATTGGTTTCATCCGCTTTTAACCGGAGGGATTGAGTGTCCCCTAATTCTACCGGATTATTATTTATGGATAGGCTTGTCAGATATACGGGAGGGATATAAGTGTTTTTCTCCATCCGGGACGGATTAAAACATAATATGCCTTTATTTCCGGGAAAATAAAGAGTACCTTTTGTGTCGGTCGTTCCTGCATGTAACGTAAATTCCAATGCCCGGTGGCTTTCGTTACGGATGGGAGCAAAGCAATCTTTTTCTGCATTATAACAATATAAATCATTTTCGGATAATGCCCATAAAGATTGGTTCCGGTCGCTTACCATTGAATAGATATAGCCATCTGTTACACCGTCTTCAACTGTATAATGTTTGATCAGGTTGAGGTCACGGTCAAAACGAAAGATGCCATAACCAAAAAATGAAACCCATATATTTTGTAATGAATCGGTCAGGATCGTACTGACAGTTCCCGGCTTCACGTTTTCGGGTAGGTTCAGTTCTGCCGAAGAGATCGTTTTAAGTGTCTCTTTCTTCATATCATATTTATGGAGTCCCTGGCTGAGTGTACCCATAATAAAAACATCCGGCTCTATTTCTTTTATTGCTGTAACAAAAAAGAATTTTCTGCTTTTTCCGTCTACCTTGAACTGATTGATCTGTTCGCCTTTATCGATAAGCACTAATCCTGTTTTGGAATTTGTCGGGATCCATAGTCTGCCTTTACTGTCATTCAGTAGAGTATAAATATCTCCATACTGGTAATCATAGAGCAGGCGATAATCTTTCCGTTTACGTGAAAACAGATAAACGGATCCCAGATTCGTAGCACAGATAATGCTGTCGCCTTTTATAAGTAGTGATTTAAAGATGTTTGAATTGTAATTGTTTTTGTAAGGAGACTTTTTAGGATAAAATTGCTGGCTTTGCGTGTTTGGATTATAGCAAAAAAGTCCGGCTCCTTCAGTTGCGAACCAGATATTTCCGTCACTGTCTTCTTTGCCCATTCCTAATAATCCGGTAAATTCACGGGGCGTGATCCGGTAAAACTGTGTTCTGACCGGGCTGTAATAATTCAGTCCCTTCCAGGTTCCTACCCATAATGCACCTGTATTATCTTTCAGGAGACTGTGTATGGAATAATAGCTTAATGTACCGGGTTCATCCGGATTGAATTTATAGGGAGTGACTTTTAATGTCTGCATATCTACCCTGTTCAGTCCGGAAAAGGTTCCGAGCAATAAGGTATTGGAATCGGTTTCGGCTATTGCACGGACAACATTGCTGCTTAAAGCTGAGTTATCCGTATTCAGATGGACGAACCGTTCGTTTTCTTTATCAAGATAGCAGATTCCGGCTGTTTCGGAAAGTATCCATAACCTTTTCCGGCTGTCGGTAAATAATCTGCGGATCGCTCCTTTTATCAGCGAAGACGGATTTTCCGGTTCATGTTGGTAAAAACGTATGACTTCCCTCTGTTTGTTCAGGACTGCAAGTCCGGTTGATGAACTTGCTATATAAAGATTCCCTTCTTCATCTTCCTGAAGTCCTTTTATATTCGAAGCGATAGGAGTGGATGACAGCCAGTCTTTAAAAACAAGCGAATCGCCTTGCTCATCGTATTGATAGATGAATTTTTCTCCGGCAAGGAAAAAGTCTCCGCTTTGACTGAGCATGCAGCAATGCATGAATCGGGTCTCTTTTACATAATATCTTTTGATTTTTCCTGTTTGATGTGTGATTTTATGCACGCCGTTATCTGTAATCACCCAGATATTCTTATTCTTATCTTCTCCGATATCGAGTACGTTGTTATCTGTTAATGAGCAGGAGTCAGTCGGATTATTTTTGAACACCTTGAACTCGTATCCATCATATCGGTGTAATCCTCCCTGGGTTCCTAACCACAAATATCCGTCCGTATCCTGATAGATATTGGTAACGGTACCCTGTGTTAATCCATCTTCTACCCCAATCTGTGTAAAAAAATAAGGGGAAGTATTTTTACTGTTGGCAGATTGGAATAGATATGGAAATAAAAATAAAAGAAATAATACTAGTGTGTTCTTCGTCATATTTCATCGGCTTTTTTTAGGAATAAATCCACGAAACCATTGATTTGTCGGAAGCAAAGATATGTATTTTTTTGTTTATTCTTCGTCTACTCCATTGTATTTCCTGTTAAAATCGCGTAACCGCATGAACCGGGCTTTTGTTTTCAGTTTATTTTTCAACCGGGTAGACGGGAGGAACGTAACTGTCTTAATGCGGACCTTCTGAGGTTTCAAATCTTCTTTATTCTCAACAATATCGCTGGTGATTGAGGCACTGAACGTCCCGATATCTCCGAACCTGATATTTTTGCCGCTCAGTAGCTCCAGTTCGAATTGGGTCAGGAGGGCTTCGATCACTCCTTTGACATCGGCAGAGGTGATCGTGCAGTTACTGGAGATGCGATAACATAAATTGTTCAGGTCGATTGTGGAAGAGACCGCTTTTGCAGCAAAGTAACCTGTTTTTTCTTTGCCGGGGATGGTGCATACCATCTTTCTTGGTTTGTAAATGATGCTCATGTTTGTTTACTATTAATACGATTTTTGTTTAAACTGAATATGATGTTTCTCTGATATTCTCTCAATCATTTTTTAATCAGAGGTACGTCTAATTAAATTTAGAGGTAGGTGTAAATTGATTTAGACGTACCTCTAAATTGATTTACACCTAGGTCTTTATGAAAAGAGGTTGTAACAAATATACAAAATCAATGAGGCGTTGTCAAGAGATAGTTACGGTAAAATGGATGAAAGGGGAGATATTCAGTATAAACGGCTGGATATAAAAATCCCCTGTCTGCACGAAGAGACAGGGGATTACTTGGAATTTATTTATCTGGTAGCGTATAAAGTAAGGATAATCGGTCGTTTTTTAATGAAACCTGTATCCGGAAGTTGTCGAAGGTATAGAGAGTATTCAATGTCTCTCCGTCTACGTCAATTTCTTCTCCGGAGGCATCGGCTTCCTGCAAGGAGGCCTCTTCCAGCAACGTTGTTGCCCAATAACGATGGATCGGCAGCAGACGTTCGTAGGATATGCATACATTTTTTTCTAAATTGAAGCGATAGGATACTTTGAATAAGCGGCCCAGCTCATCTTCCTCCTGGCAAGTCAGGGTGAAAAGTGTTTCCGTTTGTTTGCTGTCTTCTATACGTTCTTTGTTTTCTGAGATATAAAGAAGAATATCCTTATCCGTTTTATTCAGCCACGTTTGGGAGAAAAGAGCCTGGCTGCCCAAGAGCAGCAACAGGCTTATAAGTAATCTATTCCACATAAAATTCTGCGTTTAAAGGGGTTGACTTGGATGAGTTTCCGGCAAACAGGAAGAATTTTCCAGGCTCTACCACAAACTCATTCTTATCATTATACATACCGTAAGCACGGCGGTTCACTTTGAATGTAACCGTTTTTTCTTCACCCGGTTCCAGTGCGACACGTTCAAAGCCGCATAACTCTTTTTCAAAACGGGAGATGGAAGATGTCTCGTCATTCAGATAAAGCTGCACGACTTCATCCCCTTTTACCGAACCTGTATTTTTCACTTTGCATGTAACGGTCAGGGTGTCTCCGTCCGCGATTTTTGTGGCAGATGGTTGAAGGTCGCTGATTTCGAAAGTGGTATAACTCAGTCCGTAACCGAACGGATAGAGTTCGCCGTCTACGCGGGCAAAACCTTTGCCGGTGGCATTTGGCTTGAAAGGAAAAGCCCAAGGGATTTGTCCGACCGACTTCGGGAAAGTCGTGGATAGCTTACCGCCGGGGTTATAATCACCGAATAATACCTCGGCTACGGCCTGACCGGAAAATTCCCCCGGATACCAGGCTTCGACGATAGCCGGCAGATTGGCATCTTCCCAGTTCAGTGTAACCGGACGTCCGTTGAAGAGTACCAGTACGACCGGAGTTCCGGTGGCTTGTACGGCGCGGACCAGTTCTTTTTGTCTGCCTGATAAATCCAGGTTCACGCGGCTTCTGGATTCACCGATCGTGCGGAAATCGTCTCCTACATATATAATAGCAACTTCGGCTTTTTTAGCAATCTCTACGGCTTCGTTGATTTCTTCCTTTTCCTTATCGCTCAGTTCGAAGTACATCACATCACTTTGCGGGAAATTCTTATCCCTGACATTACACCCTTTGGCATACATCAGGTTTACATTTTCTCCCAGCAGGTTCTTCAGACCTTGCAGGCCGGTTATCACATTCGGATTATGAGAGCCGTAGCGGGAGGTCAGTGATTTGACTTCGTCAGCTTGCGGACCGATTACTGCAATGTTTTTGAGGTTTTTCGACAGCGGGAGGGTGTTGTTCTCATTTTTCAAAAGAACGATGGATTCGCGGGCGGCACGCAGAGACACTTCCCGGTTCTTGTCGCTGTTTACGATCTTATCGGCAAGTTTGGTGTCTTTTACATACGGATCGTCGAAAAGTCCTAACCAGAATTTTACATAGAGTACTTCACGGACGCGCTGATCCAGGGTACTTTCTTCTACCAGTCCTTTTTGTAAAGCCCTTCTCAACGCTTCGATGAATACTTCCGATTGCTCAAAGAAGGTGCGGACGTTCAATCCGGCGTTCAGTTCACTGGCAACCGCTTCTTCTTCGGTATCTACGATATGGTAGAATTTTACGTTTTTGTCGATTGCCCAACTGTCGGAAACGACATAGCCTTTGAACCCCCATTGGTTACGCAGCAGCTCAGTCATCAGGTAGTGGCTGGCGCTGACCGGAGTCCCGTTATAGTCGTTATGTGAACACATCGTTCCCAAAGCGCCTGCCTCCTGAAAAGCGATGCGGAACGGTTCCAGATGCAGTTCGTGAACTTCCTGCGGAGAGGCATGGGGATCGGTTCGTGAGTAGCAGTCGCGGCCACCGCCCGGTATGCCGTAGATAGCAAAGTGTTTCGGTGTTGAAACAACCCGGTTGCTTTGGATACCCAATACTTGCTGGCGTCCTAATTCTCCTGCCAGGTAAGAGTCTTCGCCGTAACTTTCTACGGTACGTCCCCAGCGGGGGTCGCGGGACAGGTCGAGGATAGGGGAATAGATGTTGGTATATCCCAATGCTTTGGCTTCTTCACCGGTAATGCGTCCGATTTCGTAGATAAGTTCTTTATCCCAGGTACAACCCTGTCCGATCTGGGCGGGGAAGAAGGTGGACTTTTCATGTTTCAGTCCGCGTATACCTTCGTTTGTCAGGTCGGCGGGAATACCCAGGCGTGTCTCTTCTACGAAAAAGGCCTGTACTTTGTTCATTGCTTCAGCATGATTGGAGTAAGGAAAGTCAAGGGAAGTGCGTTTCCATTCTCCGTTAAGGTGCTCGTCGATATTACCGATACCGTCTTTCCAGATACGGGTTTTCCATTCATCGGTCGGCAGTGTATCTTTAAGGACGGCTCCGTATCCATAGATCGTTCCCAGTTGACAGGTCTTTTCCTCGACTGTCATTTGTTTAAGGAGATCTTCCACCCGTTTGTCGATAGGTTGCGAAGGATCTTCATATATATCCTTCTTTCCGTTTTTGTTGAAATCGATCCAACCTTTCTGATATATTTTCTTCTGATTTTTGGGGGCATCAGGCTTTGATGCCTGTAGACTGCTTGTGTTTGCATTCAGCAAAGGGAGCAGTCCGAAAGACAGGCAAAAAAGCAGTTGCCTGGTTAATGTGTTGTTTCTATTCATGATTATTCTATTTTATATGCAAATTATATGCAAAACCTATTCAATAACATACCAATTGTATCCTTTTGCCGGTATTGTGATGGGGATTGTAACGGAATAGTCACGTTCCAATACATATACCTGCACATTCTGATCCTGTTCCTTTACAGTCACTTTGTCGGTCAGTCCGGTGTAATAAAGAGGTATTTTGATCTCTTTGCGGATGGGAACATCCAGCGGGTTATACACTGAGATGAATCCTTTCTGTTTCAATGAAGGATTTACGTGCATGATGCCGTCCCAGTCCTGTCCGTCGGGACGGCGCAGGTGGATGATATCGGAGTCGAGTATCTGACGGTATTTTTTATAGAAAGCCACCCATTGGTTGACCAGTTCTTTGGTCGCTTCCGTATCGTAGAGGCGCGGACCACGGTAACAGGCTTGCACACCGGCCCCGAAGAGGTTCCGTAGACGCGTTTCGTAATGGTCGAGGTGCTCGTTCAACGGTTCGATTGTGGCCGCTTCGCCTCCTCCGTGATATTGGGTGAGGGGAACGAACATGAAACCCATGCTGGGCGTTTTCTGCCAGGTTCCGTCATAGATATTCTGTCGTTCGATAATTTCCTGATAAGCGCGGGGCAGCGACCAGTTGGTCTCTACATATCCCATCGGTGTTTTATTGGAGCCGCTCAGGAAATACCAGTCGGGGATGTTCAGGTAAACCCCCTTTGCCCGACACCAGCGATAGAATCGGTTGATTTTCTTCCACTGTTTCCACTGGGAGTCGAGATAGCCTTTGTGACCGCTGTGTGAAGTGGAGGCGCAAGGGTCGCCGGGATATGAACCGTCGTTTTCGAAGACATTCATTCCGGTGGTGGTGAAGAAGTTCTGTAATTTACGGAAGTAGGTGTCTCCCCAATCGGATGCGATACAGGGAGATACGCCAAAGCGGCTGCCTTCTTCGCGTGTTTTGGCCGGTTTTCCGGTTTTATGACTGATTGCGGCATCTTGTTCTTTAGCTCCGCGGCTTGCCAGGAGGGAATAACCGCCGATGGCAATACCTTTCCCGGCAGCGTAGTCGCTAAGTTCTTTCATTCGTTGCAGATAGGCGGCTGAGTCATTTTCGATTTTGAATCCGCTACCGAAAGTCATAATGACCATTTCGAAACCAACGGCGGCACATTGGTCGATGGCTTGCTTCACCGCTTCGCTGTCCGATTGGCGGACGTGCATGAAGATAGGGTTTTCCTGTGTCCAGGGAGCCATCATACGCCAGAATTTACATTCTGCCAGTCCGCGTCGTTCCCGGTCGCTGGCATCACGCAGCATTTCGAAAGCCGTGCAGGATTCAAAGGTGTCGCCGGGTTTGATTTCCAAACCGGGACCGAGTAGGGGAGTGACTTCCAGACGTGCCGGTTTATATTGACCATAATAGCGGATACCGGTAAATTCGTATTCCGGATGATCGAATACCCAACGGACAGCCGGATTGTCTTTCATCGCTTCCATATCGCCGCCCATGGCATAGTCGGTTACGACGAACAGTTGGGTGAAGCGGTCGATATAATCGCGCGGCGCATCGGTTTGCACGGGTTGTTTACGGAAATCTTTTGTGTAAGCACCTGCTTCCTGTGCCATCATGCGGACTTCATGCGGTTCGCCGTAATGTACTTTCGGAGCCGTTTCGACCAAAGCGAGTATTTCTGACTTGAAAGAATCGAGTGTAACAGGCATTGTTCCTTTATTGTCGATCTCGATCCATTTGGCCAGGATAGGGGCACCGTCGTACAGTTCATAAATGACACGTATTTTCAGGTCTTTGCAGTCCTGAGGGGCAGTTGCCGGAGCCTGGTAATTGAAGGTGATCCGTTTTCCCGGGGCAGGCCAGGGGTATAAGTTGGATATCCATTGGCTGTTGGGTTTCCAGGGGAAGCGTTCTTTGCTTTCGCTTATCTGATAGTCTACCAACATGAATGCTGAATCGCAAGCCTGCATATTGTTGATAAATTCTTCTGTCAGGAAGTTATTGACCGGCTGTCCGGTCAGGCCTCCGACAGGATATTCTTTTCCGTTGATGACAAGTAAGGCTTCGGGACGGACGGCACGCAGCTCGTTTTGCCCGGTCATCAGGTTGTCAAGGGCGATGGTCGCTGCATTGGGAGCAAGCAGGAATGTACGGCGAAGGAGGCCGTTCGTTAATCCGAGACGTTTCCCATCGTGGGTTGTTTGTGCTGTCGATTTGTAAGAGGAACCGTCGATCAGCCAATCCTGGGCGGATAAACTGAATGTGGAGAGGAGAGATAAAAATACTAGAAAATGTTTCATGATACATAAATTTTAATAAATAATAAGGGACAAGTACATTGTCTGTAAATGTCCCTTATCGGTTATAGATTAATAACCAGTGTTCTGTGGGAAATCAGCTCCTGTATTGGAGTCGATGATTGTCTGCGGAATCGGCCATAAAGCATGGTGTTCGTCTATTTTGTTGCTGTAAGAGTTGTACTTTCTGGTACGCTCTACCAGTTTACCGGTACGAACCAATGTCAGACGGCGCAGTTCTTCGCCAACCAATTCGCGGATACGTTCATCCAGCAGGAAGTCCATTGTTGCTTGTGATGCTGTGATGTCCGGTGCTCCGGCACGTTTGCGGACTACGTTGATCGCTTCGGCGGCACCACTGGCATTGTTCTGACGGATACGGGCTTCAGCCAACAGCAGATAGGTCTCTGCCAGACGGAATTTCATACGGTCTTTGTTGTTTCCTTCATAACTCGGGCTGTCATCGGTCTTTCCATAGAAGAACTTCGTGATAACCGGATAAATGGTACATTTTGACCATGTACTTTCCGTAACAGGCGCTTCCTTACCCAGCAATTCCGGTGTTTCAGGGTTGTTATAATACCAGGTTCTCTTAATGTTGTATTTTGAATTACGCACATCGTTGGCTGTATAGAAACCATCTTCATCGATCCACCATTTGAACGGAACGATCTGAGCCAGACCACGTCCACCCAATGAGTCACATAATGTAAAACCTGTTTCGTTCCAGTATTTGGGAACCCATGCACGTTTTGTCCAGTCTTCGTATTTGCCGCCACCGCCGTTGGTGTCGTATTCAAGCTGCATAACCCAGATGGATTCCATATTACCGGATGTACGGTTCTGATTGTATTCGAGGAACATGTCTGAGAATACATCGCCCGGCTGGTCTTTCTGTGCACCGAAACGTTCATTCATCAGATGGAAATAACCTGAATTGATAACCTGCAGGGCTGCTTCTTCTGCTTTAGCATATTCTCCGGCCATCAGATAAACTTCCGATAACAGGTGGATGGCTGCCCATTTCGTCAATTTGCCGACGTCGGATATATTATCCGGGTTTTCCGGCAGATTCTCTGAAGCAAACTTCAAATCGTCTATCATATGTCCGAGCACTTCCGCTTTCGGTGTCCGTGTAAAGTCAGTGCGGAATTGTCCTTCGATTTTATCTACATAAGGAACGTCACCATACAGATAAGTCAGGTAGCGGTAAGCATAAGCGCGGAAGAAGCGGGCTTCTGCCTGAAAACCGGCTTTATCGGTCGGAGCAGTCCAGTTCTCATTTTTATCGGCATAAGTAAGCAATTCGTTTACGTTGGCAATCAGGCCGTACGACCATTTCCAGTAGTTTTCGACGAATGTCGTGGAAGATGTATAAGACAGGTTCTCGAATGGAAGCAGGGAACCGTCTTTATGACCGGTATAAACGATATCGGTCGCCACCTGGAATGCTTCGTACGGACAAGCCTGGCTTAGCGAAGCCGTACCGCCTCCCCATGTGTTGAACTCGGAACGGGCCCAGCCATACAGACCGTTTACACCCACCTGGAAACCATAAGTACTGGTGTAGGTATTATCCGGTGCCAATTCTTTTTTCAGGTCTTCATCCAGGAAGTCGGAACACGCAGTTCCTGAAAGTAGTAAAAATGTTGCTGCGGCAACTTTCAATATATTTTTCATATCTGTATTCATTTATTGATTAGAAAGTAAGATTTAAACCTAACATATATGAACGGGCGGTCGGATAGGTGTAAATGATATTCGCATTTGTATCCGTACCATCATAGTTCAATGCATTTTTCACGTTGCTGAATGTACATACATTATTGATACTTGCATTTATATTCAGAGCGGCAATACCGATTTTGCTTAAAGCTGTCTGCGGGATATTATAGCCCAGTGTGATATTTTTCAACTGAACATAATTCATCTTTTTATAGAATGTATGTTTGTCGTAAGGTACATAACCCGGAGAGGTCATTTCGTTGGTCGGGTTTTCCGGTGTCCAGTAATCCATACCGTCGATGTAATTGTATCCGAGTCCCCAACGTTCAAAGTTGTAGTCTTGCATTTCCTTAGTCACGCCGAATACGCCGTTGAACAGGAATGAGAAGGTGAAGTCCTTATAATTGATCGTGTTACCCAGAGACATGGTGAAACTCGGAAGTTTGGAGCCGATGATCTTTTTATCTTTTGCGGTAATCACACCGTCGCCGTCACGGTCCGCCAGTTTGGCTGAACCCGGTGCTGCACCTTTCTGATATTCAACGCCATCTTCGTTCAGGTATTTTTTCTGAGTTGCATCCCAGGAGATTGTATGACCGTTTATAACAAACTGGTCGTTTTCCTGCCAGGTACCGATTACATCGTAATCGTAATGTACTCTTACCGGTTCGCCGATAAACCATTTGTTGGTCAAGTCGTCGTTGCCGTCACCACGCAGTTCGATGATCTTATCGCGGTTCAGGGCGAAGTTGAAAGTAGATCCCCAACGGAAGTCTTTTGTTTCAACATTTACGGAGTTTAATACGATTTCTACACCGGTGTTGCGGGTTTTACCCACGTTGTCCATGATTGAGTTGTATCCGTTCATGATAGGAACAGTACGTTTCATCAACAGGTCGGACGTATTGGCAACATAGAAGTCGATATTACCGGACAGGCGGTTGTTCAGGAAGCTGAAGTCGATACCGGCATTGATCGTACGGGTTGTTTCCCATTTCAGGTTCGGGTTGCCGACACCGTCGTAAGGCAGAAATGCGCCGTTGACTGTCGTTCCTTTGTCACCCCAGATATAAGTCGTCAGCGACAGACGGTCCAGTGTCTGGTAAGCCTTGATGGCCTGGTTTCCGTTCGAACCCCATGACAGGCGTACTTTCAACATGCTTAACCAGTCGGCAGTCGATTCCATGAAATCTTCTTGTGAAATGTTCCATGCTCCGGCTACAGACGGGAAGAATGCATATTTATTGTTTTCACCGAAAGCGGAATAGCCATCGGAACGTCCGGTAAGAGTCAACAGATATTTGTTGGCATAGTTGTAGTTAACACGTAACATGTATGACAACATTGCTGTTTCGGTCAGTTCGGACTTGAGTGTCTTGTTGTTTTCTGCTCCCGCCATGTTATGGTATTCGGAATCGTCGTTTACGAAGCTCGTACCGGATTGTTCCGATTGCTGCGTATTGGTTTGCTGCATACTGAACAAGGCTGTAGCATCGATCTTATGTTTCCCGAATTCACGGTTGTACTTCAACAGGTTTTCCCAGGTATAATCCCAGTAATGCTGGTTCAAAATTTTGGCAGAACCGTTCTGTGCACGTCCGGTCAGGGTATTACGTCCGTAATATTCACCTTCGAATTTAGAGCGGTAGTTGTAACCGAAATTTGTACGGAAAGACAAACCTTTTACCGGCAACATTGCTTCTGCAAAAGTAGAGATGAAAATGTTGCGGGTCACCTTATCGCTGGTTGCTTTTTCGTTGGCGAATGGGTTCGGGTGTAATGTTTCATCCATCGGATAGTCGCGCATAGAACCGTCAGAGTTGTACATCTTACCGTAAGGAGACTGAAGCATAGCATCGGAGATACCGGCCTGTATGCCACCGTAATCTTTCTGGATTGCTTGGGTTCCCATACCCACTGTCAGCCAGCTACCCAGTTTCTGGGTGATATTCAAAGATATATTCGTACGTTTTACGCCGGTATCTTTAACAACTCCTTCCTGATTCAGACGGGAGATAGATGCCATATAAGTCGTTGCATCCGTACCTCCGGAAATGCTGATCTGGTGGCTGTTAGTCAGGGCTGTACGGAAGATCATATCCTGCCAGTCCGTTTCGATGCCATTCTGGTAGTTTTCTTTTTCAATCGCTCTTAATACGTCATCGACGGTCGGGTTTTCAATGCCTTTCCATACTGCATACTGCGCTTGCAGATACTTGATGTAATCCGTACCGTTCATCATATTGATATGACGTTCCGGCTGTGAGAAACCGATCTGACCTTTGTAGGAAACAGAGGCGGCACCTTTCTTTCCTTTTTTAGTCTGGATCAGGATAACACCGTTAGAACCACGTGAACCGTAGATCGCTGCCGAAGAGGCATCTTTCAGTACAGACATGTTTTCAATGATGTTCGGATCGATGTCACCCAGCGAACCGCTGTAAGGGATACCATCCAATACAACCAACGGAGCGTTGTCGGCAGTCAGTGAGTTTTCACCACGAACACGCAGTGTCTGGTCTTCGGTCGGACTGGCTTTACTTGTCGTGATGTTCAGACCTGCTACCTGTCCGGCAAGTTTGTCCAACAGGTTGTTGGTCGTTACCATCTGGAGTTTTTCTTCTCCTACGGCAACAATCCCACCGGTAAGGTCAGACTTTTTCTGTGAACCGTAACCGATAACAACAACATCTTCCAATCCAATTGCATCGTCTTTCATAGCAATGTTCAATGTTTTAGCTCCTGTCACTTTAATCTCTTGCGTCTGGCAACCGATGTAAGAGACTACCAGGGTTGCGTTTTGAGGGACATCAAGAGAAAATTTACCATCTACATCGGTAATGGTACCGATAGTAGTACCTTTTACCAATACGTTTGCTCCGATAATCGGAAATTTGTCGGCCTCTCCAATAACAGTACCAGTTATTCTGACATCTTGTGCAAATACCTGCACGGATAAAGATGTAAGAAGAATGATTAATAAAGAAAGAAATCTGCTCTTTCTCCCTGCTGCCTTCCTCTTTTGAGGAGGGAGGGCGTTGTAAGATTTGTTCATACTTGTAATAATTTAAGTTGTGAAAATAAAGTTATGTCACTAATTTTTTGTCAAAAGAATAAAAAGCGGGTTTGGTGTGTGGGCAAAAACGTCTCAAAATGGTGTATTTTTGTCTCGATAAGCTAAAAAACATGTATTTTATATGGTTTTATTTGTTAAATTTATACATCTCGCAGGCGGCCATCAGGAAAGCTCCGGTTCCGTATAGTTCCGTCATCTCGCGGGTCACTTTTCGCGGGTCGGCTCCAACCGGTTGTACCCAACCCAGTTTGCCGTCCGGTTCAACCGCAGAAACGAGTGCATTCCATCCTTTTTGAATAACCGGAAAGTATTTGTCTGCCGGAAGGTATCCCTGGTTGACACCGTAAGCCAGTCCGTAAACGATAAATCCGGTGGCGCTTGTTTCGGGTGAAGGATAGCTGTCCGGGTCGAGGAGGCTGGCGTGCCAGAAGCCGTCTTTGTTTTGCAGATTGGTGAGGCTTTCGCTTAACTCCTTGAATAATTGGAGATAGAAAGGACGGTATTCGGTATCTTCGGCCGGAAGTGTTTTTAATATCTCAGCCAGTCCGCCGATAACCCAACCGTTACCGCGTCCCCAGAATACCTTTTTCCCATTGGCCTCCTGCTGGCCGAAATAACGGCTGTCGCGGAAGAATAGTTTGTCGTCTTTATCATACAGATGGTTGTAGGTCGCTTTGAATTCAGCGTCGGCAAATATCATGTATTTTTTGTTTCCGGTAAGTGTGTACAGCCGGGTATAGACAGCCGGAGCCATAAATAGGGCGTCGCACCATGACCATCTTTCGTAGGAAAGCGGTTTGCTATAGTCGATATCCAGACCGCCATTGGACGGGTTGTTGATAACCCAGTCGATACGTGCCGTAGTGGGGAGGAGCATTTTGTCTTCCTTATACTTAGTATACATATCGATATAGGTTTGCGAAACACAAACATCATCGGCATGGTACATACGGTCGGCTACCTGCCAGTGCTGGCGGTTGAATACTTTTTTCAGCCAGTCGAAATACTGATTGTCACCGCTGAGTTCCGCCCAGTCGAACATTCCCATATAAAGGGCGCCTGCTATCCAGCCTTTCGGCTCTTTGACGGCATATTTGTTATTGGAAAACTCCTTGATCTGCCAGTCGGCTACCTTCCGGGCAATGGAAAGGATTTCCTGCTTGTCCGGCGTAGCCGTGTTTTGTTCAGTAAAAGGAACGGGTGCCGGTTGTGCGTTCAGATTTCCGGGCAACAAAGTGGCGGCGCTGAGACTAGCCAGGGCAGCCATGTGTTTTAATGACATTGAATACATAGGTTCTTCTATTAAAATTAACAACGCCAAAAGAATAAAAGAACCTGTTTCCGGATAAGTACGATTATCCCAAAAGAGAGTATAAATGTCTCAGGCTGCTGATAAGCAGAATTACTATGCCGTTTTATTTACTTTCCTGGTATTCGGTAGGCGACATTCCGTATACCGCTTTGAAGCTCCGGGCGAAATAAGAACGGCTGCTGAAGCCGATATGCTGGGCTACTTCAGAAACATTTATGTTCGATTCTTTAAGTAGTTTGGCTCCGGCTTCCAAGCGTATGTTCTTGATAAGTTCAATAGGAGATAAGCCTGTAACGGCTTTTACCTTCCGGTAAAAGTTTGCCCGGCTCATACCCAGCGCCTGGTAGATGACGGAGACGTCCAGTTCCTGATTGGATATATTGGCTTTTACAATTTCTATATACCGGTTGAGGAAGTCGTTGTCTTCTTCCGGCTTTTCCACACCGAGCTGTTTCAAAGTCAAAGATTCTCCGTATAGGTTCTTCATTTTCTCCCGGAGTGAGAGGATGTTCTTTATACGGGCTTTCAGCAAGGAGACATGGAACGGTTTGACGATATAGTCGTCCGCACCGGCCTCCAGTCCTTCTTCGATTTGAGAAACCATCGACTTGGCTGTTAATAAGATTACCGGGATATGGCAGAAGTTCTGATCTTCTTTGATCCTCCGGCATAGCTCCAGTCCGTTCATTTCCGGCATCATGACATCGCTGATGACGATATGAGGATAAGTCTTGTCTATCTGTTCAAGGGCATCCTTGCCGTTGATAGCTTTCATGACAATATAATCGTGCTGGAGTTGTTGTTCCAGGTATTCCAAAACTTCCTGGTTGTCGTCTACCAACAAGATGATTTGCTTATTGTGGGTTTCCGTTTCTTCAACCAGCAAAGCTACCTTTTTACTGATTTCCGATGGGCGTGATGCAGGGACTTCGTCAGTCTGCACTTTCTGTTTTTCCGTATCCGGCAAGAGTATCATGAAATGAGTTCCTTCTCCTTCGATGCTTTCCGCCCAGATACATCCCTGGTGTTGTTGGACGATGGAACGGGTCAGACTGAGTCCGATACCGGTGCCCGAGACTTGTTTATGAATATCTCCTTTCGCCCGGTAAAACGGTTCGAATATTTTTTCTGCATCTTTTTGATTGAATCCTTTTCCGGTATCTGTTATTTCGATAAAGAGATAACTGTTTTCAATCAGTATCGATGCTTCGTCTTCAGGAAAAACCGGTAAGCCTTCGCAGTCATTTTGTGCTATCTGTCGGATCGTGATGGTGATCTGCCCTCCGGAAGGAGTGAATTTGAAAGCGTTGGACAGCAGATTGAAAAAGACTTTTTCGATCTCAGCTTCGTCATAGCAAGTGAAGAATGATTCCGGTAACTTGTTTTCTAATCTGAAAGTGATTTCCCGGTTGGTTGCCACACTCTCGAATGAACGATACATTTCGTTCATAAAGGAAGAGAAATTAAACCGGGTCTTTTGAAGGATCGTCTTGCCGGCCTCATATTTCTGGATATCCATCAGGTTATTTACCAGCAGCAGCATCCGGCCCGTATTTTTTTTAATCAGTTGCAGAGCGTCTTTTACTTCGGGTGAGAAAGTTACCCGTTGGAGAAGATCGTTCAGCGGATTGATGATTAATGTGAGGGGAGTTCTTAACTCATGGGAAAAGTTGGTGAACATCCGCATGCGTTCTTCATGCAGTTCGTTCATTCGTTCCTGTTCCAGTTGTCTGTATTTTTCCTCCCGTTCTCGTTCGTGTTTACGATGTTGCCAACGGATAATTAGCGTAATAATTAACGATAAGATACATAGGTAGAGTGAATAAGCCCACCATGTTTTGTAAAAAGGAGGGTTTACGGTAATATGTAATACCGCTTCTTCCGGATTCCAGACACCGTCGTTGTTTGCTGCTTTTACGCGGAAGGTATATTTACCGGGTGACAAATTACTATAGTAAGCCTCCCGACGGTTGCCGATATTATGCCAGTTATGGTCGGCCCCTTCCATCATATAGGCATATGAGTTGTCTTCGGAGTGGATAAAGTTGAGGGCTGAATAGCGGATGGTGATATTACCCTGGCTGGCTTTTAACGTGATGGTGTTATTATATTGCAAAGGCAATAACTCCTGGTAAGTCGGCAGGCCTTCCGGGTCTTCCTGACTGTTTATCAGTAGTGAGGTGACATAGACAGGAGGTCTGTTCGGATTTGTTATTACTTTTTGCGGGTTGATGGCCAGGATACCCTGGTTCCCCGGGAAATAGAGGGTCCCGTCGTTTGAAACACAATTGTTTGCATATAATGAGTATTCCTGTGTCGGACTGTCGACCGGTTTTACCAGCTCGAATTTGTTTTCAGGACGGTTTAACTTATATAATTCTTTACCGGTAACGACCCATATATCTCCGTTTTTATCGATCGAAAGTGAATTGATATAACTTTCTGATAACCCGTTTTCTTTCTGGTAGTTTTGTATCAGATTCAGGTTGCTGTCGAGGCGGAACAGACCTCCTTTCGTAGTGGCTATCCAAATGAATTGGTTGTCATCTTTCAAGGCACCCGATATACTTCCCAACCGTTTTCTCTTATCGCCGTTCTGGAGCAGGGAAGTAAGGTCGGTAGCCGTTTCCTTGTTCATGTCGTACACAAAAACACTGTCGGATATTGCTCCGAATAAGAAGACATCCGGTTCCAGCTCTTTAATCAGACAGATTCCCCTGAATTGTTTTTTATGACCGTTTACATTAAAATAACTCGTTGTTTTTTCTTTATCGGCCATGACGGTTTGGTCGGGCGTATTGGTTGGTATCCACAGCCGCTGTTTGTTGTCTATATATAATGTATTGATGTCATTATATTTATAATCATGTATTTTTTTGTACTGCTTGTTCCGGATGGAAAAGAGATAGACTGAGCCGAAGTGGGTGGAACATAGAATGGAATCTCCTTGTATCAAGATGGATTTAAGGATATTTATTTCATAATTCCCGGCCTGTAAAGGCTTGATGGGGTAGAGTTTTTGTTCTTCGGTGCGTGGATTATAGTAAAGTAATCCGGCCCCTTCCGTTGCGAACCACATATTCCCGTTGCTGTCTTCCCGTCCTTGTCCAATAATACCGGCAAAAGAGTTGGTGGTGATAAAGGAAGCTGGCCTGTAAAAAGGACTGTGATAATTGACTCCGGCCGAGTAGGTCCCTACCCATAATGTTTGGTCACGGTCGATCAGCATGCTATGGATGGAATAATGGCTGAGTGCTCCTTTTGCCTTCATATCCATGTTGATCGGAGTGATAATCATGTTTTGGGTGTTTAGTATATTCAGTCCTCTGAAAGTCCCTATCAAGACAGAGTCCTTGCTCAATACGGTGAGGTGGCGGACTGAATTATTGTTTAACCCCGAATTATCCGTGTTCAAACGGGTGAAAGTCTGCTCCTTTTTATTGTAGAGGCACAATCCGTTTTCATTGGTACCAATGAAAACAGTATTACCGGGTCCCGGTAATAAGGCCGATATTGTACTGATGGGTAATGTTTGCTGATTATTAGAACTGTCCGGTAAATAATGTTTCTTCAGCTTCCAGCCGGAAGTGAAAATGTACAGTCCTTTATCTTCTGTTCCGATGAAAATATCTCCGTCACTATCCTGGGCAACAGAATGGATCGGTGATTTCATTTCTGTCAGATAGGGCATTTCCTCTACAGTTTTGTCAGAATTGCATTTTAATATGCTCCGTGTGGTGAAAGCATATAACTCACCGTCTGCATGGCGGAGAAAGTTATTGACAGCATTCGTTGTTATCTGCGGATTGATGGCCTGCGGATAGAAGCGGGAAATCTGCTGTGTCCTGTAATCGATGCAATTGACTCCGTTGGAAGTCCCTATCCATATATTTTTGTCTTTGTCTTCACTTATCTTACGGATATAATTGTCACTGATCGATGCCGGGTTATTTACTTCGTTCTGGTATACTTTAAATTCATAACCGTCGTAACGGTTTGCTCCGTTACGTGTCCCGAACCATATGTATCCTTCCGAATCCTGAAATATACTGAGAATAGATACCTGCGAAAGCCCGTCTTCAACACCGAGATGGGAAAAAAAGAAAGGGTTTTCGTTTTCTGCATATATAGTGATGAGGTGCAGGGACAGGATCAGGGTAAGCATCAGTCTGTAGATAACTCCCATATTTATTCCTCCCTGGTTTTTAGGCCATATTGTGCATTGGCGCGATACCCCAAACGGACAATCTTTTGCTCATCCAACAATGTCCGGAGATCTTTCAAGGCGATATACTTCGAGCAACCATTGATGGAACGGCATTCGAGGGTAGAGATCGTGTTGTTTTGCTGTATGTAATTCAATATATTCGTTTTCCGCTTCTCTTCCGTGTATCCTTTCAGACGGCTTGGTTCGTCGGCCCGTTCCACTTTCATATAACGCAACTCCTTCTTCAGTTCGTTGGAGCAGCGGAACACTACTTTGTTGAACCTCACCAGATGAGGTGTGATCTGTTTTTCTGTGGGCAGAGACGGACATTTCAGGGAGGCATTGAACGTACCCAACCCTTCCAGTTCGACGATATCCCCATATTTCAGGTGAAAGGCAATCCGGCTTTTCAGTGCTTCCAGCACTCCTTTTACATCCGAAGAAGAGAAAGAACTGATCTGGGAAATCTCTTCGCAAAGCGCATCGATGCGCACGGTGTACTGGTTTACCTGACGAGCATGAAGATTATCTCCCTTCCCCGGATTCTTAAATAGGTTATAAGTGGCTGACATAGGCAGTGTTGTTTAAGTGTGATATCCTGGTTGTAATCAACCTTGTTCCGGACATAATCTCAATTATAACCGATATAATCTTACTTATATCGGTACAAAAGGTTTGTCCGACCCCTGTAAAACAGCTGTTCGACGGAGGTGGAACAGCTGTCTGACAAGAGTCGGCTAACTGTTCGACATCCGTCGGACAATCTTTTCTTCAGCACCAAAGATACTTAATATAGGGACAACCTGTATCTTTGAAGGGGATATTTTTTATTGTCTCCTACTTGCCGTCCAGCAGCTTCCCGAAGAGATTGAATATCTGTAGTACACTTTCTTTGTCTTTGACCAGTATCAATAGGATACTCTTTTCTGTTTTCGTCGTCTGCTTTGGGGACTTAAAGGAAAAGATGGCAGGACGATTATCAATAACTGGTGGTGGCAATGGGGGAATAAGATTATTTTATTAGATTTGCAATTCAGTTGCAAGCGAATTCAACTATTGGGGATTCTTCGGTAACTGTATCCGAAAGAACGAATCAGGAGATTGAAAAAGGAACGGTTATGGACAATATAGAGAAACTTTATGGCGAATGGTTATCTTTGCAGCCATTGAAAGAAGAAGACAGTATTCGTTTGAATCAGAAATTCATGTTGGAATTCAACTATAATTCCAATCATATGGAAGGAAATACGCTGACTTATGGCCAGACAGAACTTTTATTGCTATTTGGGAAAGTGATCGGCGAAGCCAACATGAAAGACTTGGAAGAAATGAAAGCACATAATGTCGGCCTGAAAATGATGCAAGTAGAAGCTGCAGAAAAGATTCATCCTTTGACGGAAACCTTTATCCGCCAACTTCATCATACTCTTTTACGCGAAGATTATACTGTTTATCGCAGATTGCCTGATGGGACAACGACTTCGTACGTCATTCATGCCGGATGTTATAAAACTCGTCCTAATTCCGTAATAACCGTTACCGGAGAGTCTTTTGAATATGCTTCCCCGGAAGAAACACCGGCTTTAATGAATGATTTGGTACAATGGTATAATAAAGCGGAAGTGGCCGGAGAGATGTCTCCGATAGAGTTGGCAGCCGTGTTCCATTATCGGTATATTCGTATCCACCCTTTTGAGGACGGAAACGGTCGTATAGCCAGATTGATGGTGAACTACATTCTTTCCCGTCATAATTACCCAATGATTGTAATTAAAACAAAGGATAAAGCGAACTATTTACGTGCTCTAAGTGCAGCGGATGCGGCTGTCGGCTCCATCCCAGCCGAAGGTGCTAAGGCTTCGTTTGGACAAATAAAGCCGTTTATTAATTATATGAAGCATGTTTTGGAGGAGGAACTTGATATCGAACTTAAAATTATTCACCGGCATTCCGGTAAATTGTGGTATATGAATGGTGAAGTCATTTTGTTCAGAAGACCTGTTACTGAAAAAATAATAGAGCAGATATCTTCTAACCCTAAGATTACGGTGCGTGAATTATCTGACGTACTTACTATAAACAAATCGGCTGTTCAGAAAGAAATAAAGGAGTTACAGAATAAAGAGTACATTAAGCGTGAGGGTGGAACACGTGGACGTTGGCACGTCTTAATCAATTGTACCACTTAAAATGGTGGTACAATCGAAAATGGTGGTACAATCTAACGAATTAAGATCAATTAATTAAAAACATCATACCCCTATGCCTGCATTTCATTCTATAGAAGAACTCCTCAAAACGCTTAGTCGCGAACAACGGTTGTTGAAAGAGCTGTTTGCGAAGCGGAAGATACTTTCGTTTCGTTATGAGGATGCGCTGGCTTTGGTGGACTATAAGGAAGAACGCATCCGGAAACTGGTCGATTCGGAGGTCGTCAGGGAGAACGGTTCGTTTCTCGAACTGGAAGATTCCTATCTGCAATTCTTCGAACAGATACTGGAGGTGAACGAGGAGATCAATATTTCGTTCGTCCATGAACATATCACTTATCTGAAAGATACGATATCCTATTTCCTTCAGGAAAACAACGAGACACAGCGATACAGCTATCTGCGGAATATCAAACGGACACTGCGTAACATCGCCGTCACCACTCTTCGCAATGTGATCGACCTGAAACGGAATGTTGATAATACCTTTAAAAGCGAACCCAATTATAAGATAAAGAAACAGAAGCTGGTGCGCCTCGATGAAAAGCGCGAAGGTATTGAAGCGTTGATCCGGACGACAGAGGAACTTATCAACGGAAATGAGGAAGCCTTTTTCTGTATTGCTACGGATGAGGAACTGGGGCATATTACTGATATGCTGAGACTTCAGTTTTACGAATGCAGCCACAACCTGATCGAGATCCAGAAACAGATTATCAGTTATTTGAACCAAATCGAGTATCAGAGCCGGATATTGGTAAAAGTTCGCCAGTTGAAATACCTGAAAGACCAGTTTGAGCTGGAAAGCAAGACGAATATCCGCGAAGTTCTGGTAGCCAAAGATCCCGTTTGCTTCGAGCCGTCGCCCACTTATCCGCTTCGTTTGTCGGTCGATTATCTGCGCAGCGGCGACGATGTGGTGGAAAGTATCCGTAAAGTATTTGTCCGTGTGAAGAAAAATGGCCGCCAGGCGAAGAAGATTGCTGGTAACATTGCCGGTGATTATCTTGTGACGCAGACGACGGAAGAAATATTTATCAATCTGGAAGAGGTGAAGAACGCGTTTCTGGCTTCGGGTAGCGACCTGTTCACTTTCGTGATGACTTACCACTTTCCGAAAGAGGTAGATATTGACGAGCGTATCACCTTCTACTGCCAGATTATCTCCCAGTATTACGACGATTGTTCGGTCACTGACCGGTATGCTTCGGCCTATGGGGTCGAATATACTTTGGTGTATCCTAAATAAATATGAACTATGATTAAACAGACAGCTGAAATATTCGAGTTATTGAGCAAGGGTGGGTTTATCTCGTCGGATAGTACCGATCCGCATATCCGCCAGCTTTACAACCAGATAGACGGGAACCTTACGGAACTCTATGAACATTACGCTTCGATCAACTTTTTCCTCGAAGGCGGCAACGAGTACTATTATTTTGCCCGCCGCGAAACCCGTGCCGAACTGGAACGTAAGCTGGAAATCGCCATGCGGTGGATCGATGTGCTCGACTTTGTCAAAACGTATGATAATGCATTTGCCCCCGGTTTCCGTTTCCAGCCGTCCGATATTCTGGTGCGTCTCAAACTGGATGCGGAGCTGAAGGAGAAGCTCGGCGGACTAAAGAAATATACGGGAAAGGAGAAGCAGGACGAGATACTCGAAAAGGTACTGAACGATCTGAAACGTGACGGGTTCATCGAGTTGGAGAACGAGATCACATCGACCTATAAGGTTGTAGCTGCTTTTAATTATCTGGAAGAATTAGTAACCTGTATCAATATACCAGAAGAAACGCAAAATGAGATACCTGAATAGAATTGTTTTTATCAACAGCGCCCGGGTGAATTATGCCGATATCCCAGTCGACGGCAATGTACATTTCATCGGAACCCAGGGAGTGGGGAAGAGTACCGTGCTGCGTGCCTTGCTCTTTTTCTATAATGCGGATAAGATGAAACTGGGAATTTCGAAAGAGAAGAAAAGTTTCGACGAATACTATTTCCCGTATGCCAATTCATATGTGATCTACGAAGTAAAGCGCGATGAGGGTTGTTATCTGGTGATGGCGTTCCGTTCGCAGGGACGTGCCTGTTTTCGTTTCCTCGATATTGCCTACGACAAGGATTTCTTTATTTCCCCGGAGGGGCGTGCCTTCGACGGTTGGGATCAGATACGCGAAGCATTGGGGCGTAAGGTGTATTATAGCCGAAAGATCGAGAAATACGAAGAATACCGGAATATCATCTTCGGGAATAACAAGGGACTGCCGCCCGAGTTTCGCAAGTTTGCCATCACCGAAAGCTGCCAGTATCAGAATATTCCTCGTACGATACAGAATGTCTTCCTTAATTCAAAACTGGAAGCCTCATTTATTAAAGATACGATCATCATGTCACTGAGCGAAGAAAATGCGACGATTGATCTGAGTCAATATGCTGATCATCTCAAAGGATTCGAGGAAGAATATAAGGACATCAGCCTGTGGCATGCAAAGGACAGGAACGGAAATGTACTGGTACGTAAACAGGCGGAGAAAGTCATCGATGTGCATCGTACGTTGCTTTACCATGAACAGGAGCGGAAGGAACTGTCACACGAACTGAACTTTGCTTATCGTCTTGCCGGCGAAGAACTTCCCGTTCGTGAACGACATCTTTCCGAGCAACAGGAAAAGTTGAGAAAGACGGAAATGCAATTGAGCGAACTGGCGAATAAATACCAAGAGAAGAAAATACAGATCGTATCCGATATCAAACAGTTGAACGAAAAGTTGCAGCAGGCCCGTGAACAGAAGAAACGATATGAACAACTGAATATCACGGAGATTGAACAACGGGTAAACGCTCGTGAAAGTGTCGCGGGTAAAAAGGCTGGGTTGGAAGAACAGTTGCGTGTCCTGACAGACCGTTTTACACATATCCGCCAGAAGTTTGCTTTGCTGGAAGAGCAGGAGAAGGCTCAATTCACGACATTCAAAAATACCAAAGAGACGGAGGTGATCGGTCTGCAACAACGGCTCTTTGAGAAGAAAGAGCAACTTCTCAAACAACAGGAACAACTGATCCGCGAAATAAAGGAGCAGGAGGAAGAAAAGGTGAACAGCGCCCACGGAAAGATTGACCGGAAGAAGGAGGAACTTTCTGCGTTGGCGATCCGGAAAGTGGAGATTGGCCATCAGGTGTTCTATGAAAAAGAAATTCGCAGCTGTAAAGAAGAGCAAGCAGCGTTGCAAGGAGAGATCAAGGAAGATATGCTGAAGAAAGAAACTTGCAACCGCCGTATAAAAAGCACCACCCGCGAATGGGAGCTGGAAGGACAAGCATTGGAACGCGAAACGGCTTCCGCTCAAAAAGAACTGTCACGCCGAATAGAGGAGGCTGATCGCCATATCGCTGAGATTGCAACTCTTCTGAAGAGCCGGCAGGGGTCACTCTATGAGTGGCTGAACCGTGAATATCCCAGATGGGAAGACACGATCGGGAAGGTGATCGACGAGAAGCAGGTCTTGTTCCATACCGGACTCAGTCCGCAGTTGATGGAAAAGATATCCGCTACACTCTACGGTGTCAAACTTGATTTGTCGGGGATCGGCAAAGTGGTGAAGACCATTGGCGAATATGAAGAGGAACAGCAGGAGTTACGGACACAGTTACAGGAACTGAAAAAGCAGTTCAACGACCTGTCTGTCCGCAAAGAAGAAGAGGCTGTCCGTCTCAAAAAGAAATACCAGCCTTTGATAAAAGCGGACAAGGAAGAAGTGATCCGCCTGGATTACCGCAACGAACAACACCAGAAGAAGTTGCAGCAATTGGCGGCAGCGCTGATCACCTGGCAGCAAAAGGCGGCAGACGAGAAGGCAGTCCTGTTACTACAGGTGGAAGAGCAGGTACGCTGTGTCACCGCTCAACGAATGGAGGCGGAAGAGGAATGGCAGAAATCGATTGCTGTCCTGGATAAACGGATCAAAGCCAAAGAGAAAGAGTTCCGGCAACGGGTCAAAGAGGAAACGGAACAGGTGGAAACTGCCACTGCTTTGTTACATGCCGGAATTGCCGCTGCCGGAATAAAACTGAAAGAAACATTGGTTGCCTTGCAACAAGAGTATGCCAAAGAATTGGCCGGTGAAGGCGCAGATACTTCCCGGATAACGATGGTGACGGATCAGATCGGGAAACTGGAAAACGAACTGCGTTTCATAGAAGATAACCGGACGCTGGTGATCGAATATCGCAAAGATAAACGAGAACTGATCGACCGGATGGATGAGTTTCGTAACGACAAGCAACTGAAAGAAAAGGAATTGGCCGGCGAACAAGAGAAATACGAACAGAAACGTTTGTCACTGGTTCGTGAAGCGGGCGAACAGCGGACTGTCCTGGACGACCTAAACCGTTCGTTGGAGGAACTGAGGGAGGATATCCGCCGGACAAAAGAATTCTGCCAGCAGGAGGACTGCCCGGTCGAACTGCTGTCCGGTGCGGAAAAGGAAACGGGGAAGCGTTGTAAGATACTGGTAGAGGACTTGATCCGTAACCATTACCGTATCATAGAATGGGAAAAAGACTTGCGGGAGGCTGTGAACCGCTTCACCGGCAATTTCTCCGAACAGAACACCTTCCATTTCCGTACCCGCCTGACGACTCAGGATGATTTTATGGATTTCGCTTCTGAACTGACTGACTTTATCGACAACGACAAGATCGCCGAGTTCGAGCAACGTTCCAATAAGGCTTACACCGATATTATTCGGCAGATCGGAAAGGAAGTTTCGGATATGATGTCGCGGGAAGGAGCTATACAGAAGGTGATCAACGATATCAACGACGATTTTGTGGAACGCAACTTTGCCGGAGTAATCAAAAGCATCGCCCTTCGTGCCATGCCGAGTGAGAATAAGATCATGCAGTTGATGCAGACCATACGCGATTTCAATGAGGAGCATCTTTTTAGCTTGGGAAGTTTCGACCTTTTCTCCGGCTCTGCTGAGAAACAGGAGGAGAACAACCGGAAGGCAGTCGGTTATCTGCAATCGCTGGTGAAGGAATTATCACTGACGAGCGAGAAGGAGCTAACCCTGTCCGACACCTTCGACCTGCAATTCCGCATCGTGGAGAACGATAACGACAGCGGATGGGTGGAAAAACTGGCCAATGTGGGTTCCGACGGGACGGATGTGCTAGTCAAGGCGATGATTAATATCATGTTGCTCAATGTGTTCAAAGAAAAGGCCTCCCGCCGTTTCAGCGACTTCCGCCTGCATTGCATGATGGATGAGATCGGCAAGTTGCATCCGAATAACATACAAGGTATCCTCAACTTTGCCAACAGCCGCAATATCCTGCTGGTCAATTGTTCGCCTACTTCCTACCGGGCAACGGATTATCGCTATACCTATATATTAAATAAGGACAGCCAGAATATCACAGTCGTTAAACGCTTGATCCGGAAGGAGGCCGAATCATGAAGCTCTCGTTAGCGGATGCCCGTAAATTGCAGCGGCTGGGGAGGGGAGAAAAGCTTCCTTCCAGCCAGTTTAATAATGCACTGTCTGCTTTGTTGCTGGAAGAAGAGGTGTTGCAAATCCTTCCGAAAGGGAGTCGGAAAACTTATTATGTCAGGAATCAAGCTACGCTCGATGACTTTCTTTACAACCGTTTCAATGTAAGTAACCTATCGCTCTATGTCGAAACACTGGAAAAGGAAGACTTGCTCCGTGCTGATTTAGCACGTCAGGTAGGCGATACAAAGATTCGTCCGGTAAGAAGTTTTAAGGGTTTCTGTGTGAACTGTTACCAGCCACTGCAATCTATGCTTAACGAGAAACCGTTTGTTGTCTCACCTGTTGAGGGTAGTTATTTGTTTATTTCCGATTTTGAAACGTTTGTGCCTGATCCGGGAGTGACAGTTGTAGGTATGGAGAATCCGGAGAACTTTCGTTATATCCGTCAGCAAGCCTATCTGTTCAATAACATAACGCCTCTGTTTGTTTGCCGTTATCCTCAGACACAAAGCAAAGACCTGATTCGTTGGCTGGCTGCTATACCGAATCCGTATCTTCATTTCGGCGATTTTGATCCGGCAGGTTTGAATGTTTTCAGTAATGAATACTTACCTTATCTGGCGGGGAAGGCTCATTATTTTGTACCGGATGATATAGAAGAGTGGTTGGATAGAGGAAGCCGGGAGAGATATGATAAGCAGTCGTTCAACTTATCACCCGAATGTCTGGAGTTGCCGGAAGTTCAAAAGTTGGTAGGACTGATCCATAAGCATAAAAGAGGACTCGACCAGGAGGTTTTTATCCGTTTTGAGTGATTTTATAGGTAAATAGAGACAATCTTAATCGGTAATGAGATGATTTTATTACTGAAAAAAAGAATGCCGGAGTATATTTGCAACTCATTCAATTAACAAATCATGAATAAACGAGTATTAAGTTTAACCTTATTATTAGCCTGTCTGGGATTAATGACCATGCAGGCGGAAGGCCGAAAAGTCGAATCATTTAATTCCGGCTGGTCATTTAAAAAAGCTCCGGCGGAAAAGGAACTGGCCATCAATGCCCCGAAATGGGATAAGGGATGGTCGGAAGTTGAAATCCCTCATACCTGGAATGCAAAAGATATGCAGGTACAGGCCAATAGTTTTTATGAAGGGGCGGCTTATTATAAAAAACAATATTTCTTCCCGGCTGAACTGAAAGATAAGCGTGTCTTTTTACGGTTTGAGGGAGTCGGCTCCTGTGCAGAAGTTTTTGTGAACGGCATGCTGGCAACTTCCCATAAAGGCGGATATTCTGCTTTTGCCTGTGAGATCAGTCCGCTGTTGAAGGCTGGAGAGGAGAATGAGATTATCGTGAAAGCGGATAATAAATCACGCCCCGATGTGATCCCGGTTAATCATAATTTGTTTGGCGTATATGGCGGTATTTATCGTCCGGTGTGGCTGGTTGTTACTGAACCGTGTAATATAAGTGTGACCGATTGTGCATCTCCCGGTGTTTATGTCACCCAGAAGAATGTATCGAAGAAACAGGCAGATGTAAAAGTGAAGGTAAAGCTCGACAACGGAACTCTACAACCCGTTCCTGTTACTTTGCAGAATACGATTTACGATCAGGAAGGAAAGCAGGTGGCTACTCATAGCCAGTCTTTCGAACTGTCGGCACAAGGTGAGCAGGCTTATGAATCTTCTTTTACGATAAAGAAACCGACTTTGTGGCAGGGACGTGAAAATCCTTATCTGTATAAGGTTGTCAGCCGTTTGATTAAAGACGGACAGGTGATTGATGAAATGGTACAGCCGTTGGGGTTGCGTAAATATGAAATTGTTGCCGGCAAAGGTTTCTATCTGAATGGTGAGAAATATCCGATGTATGGTGTTACCCGTCATCAGGACTGGTGGGGGCTGGGAAGTGCCTTGAAGAACGAAAACCATGATTTCGATTTGGCTACGATCATGGATGTCGGTGCGACAACCGTTCGTTTTGCCCACTATCAGCAATCCGATTATCTGTATTCCCGTTGTGACAGCCTGGGGTTGATTATTTGGGCGGAGATACCGTTTGTAAACCGTGTGACCGGACAGGAAGCAGAGAACTGCCGTAACCAGTTGCGTGAAATGATCCGCCAGAGCTTCAATCATCCTTCTATCTATGTGTGGGGATTGCATAATGAGGTATATCAGCCGCACCAATATACAAAAGAACTGACCCAGTCTTTGCATGACCTGGCTAAAACGGAAGACCCGGACCGTTATACGGTTTCGGTGAACGGATACGGACATATGGAGCATCCGGTTAACCTGGTTGCCGATATTCAGGGTATGAACCGTTATTTCGGTTGGTATGAAAAGAAAATACAGGATATCAAACCCTGGGTGGAGAATCTGGAGAAAGAATATCCGCATCAGAAACTGATGCTGACCGAATATGGTGCAGATGCCAACCTGAACCATCAGACGGAATATCTGGGAGATGCGCTGAACTGGACGAAAGAGTTCTATCCCGAAACATTCGCTACCAAAACGCACGAATATCAGTGGAGTGTGATTGCTGCCCATCCGTATATCATTGCTTCTTATCTTTGGAATACGTTTGATTTCTGTGCTCCGATGTGGGTGCGTGGCGGTGTTCCGGCACGTAATATGAAAGGTCTGGTAACATTCGACCGTAAAATAAAGAAAGATTCTTATTTCTGGTACAAGGCAAACTGGAGCAAAGAACCTGTACTGTATCTGACGCAACGTCGTAACTGGGACCGTGAGAAAAAGGAAACGTCCGTGACTGTTTATTCAAATATCGGTACGCCGAAAGTGTATCTGAACGGAAAGGAACTGACCGGTATCCGTGAAGGTTATACGCCCGTACATTATATTATAGATAACATTACGCTCGATATGGGTAAAAATATCGTAAAGACGGTTGTTGTGAAAGATGGCAAGACGTACGAAGATGAAATCGAATGGGTATATAATGGCGAGAAGAAGCGTGATTCGGACCAGTCGGTGAACAAGGAAGAACATGCCGGATTCTGATCTCTCTCTGAACTAAACAATAAATGAAACTCCCGGTGTTTCCTGTCAGACGGCAGGATAGCACCGGGAGTCTTTTTTACCATCCGTTATAGTGTATTTGTTTCTTATTGAATTTGTCTTTGGGCTTTTCAATGCCTGTCGGATAGCCTACCGGAATGACAGTCAACGGAACGATATGTTCCGGTAAGTGTAAAGCCTCCCGAACTACTTTCATGCGTTCAGGATACGGATAAGCGGCTGTCCAAACGGCTCCCAGTCCCAATGATTCGGCTGCCAGTAATACGTTTTGTGCGGCAGCGGAACAGTCCAGTTGCCAGGCATTATTGGACTTCGCTGTATCTCCGCAAACGATAATAGCTTGCTTGGTCTCTTTTAACATACGGGCCAGAGGGAGTCCGTTTCCCATTGTATCCAGAATGTCCCGGTCTGTTACGATGATAAATTCCCACGGACGGCGGTCTCTGGAGGAAGGGGCGGCCATTCCTGCACGGACCAGTGTCTCCAGTTTCTCTTTTTCAACCGGACGTTCAGTGTATTTGCGTACGCTTTTACGGTTGAAGATTGTCTCCAATGTTTCATTAACCTCTTTACTGTCTTTAGATTCCGTATTGTTATTACAGGCAATCAAAGCAGATAATAATACGATAAAAGAATATTTCCATTTCATATTGCAAACATACGAATTGGTTTGGAAAAAAATCCGGAATCGAATCATATTATTACTACTTTTGTGAATCACGTTAATAGTTTATATTATGTCAATCAATTCAATAAACAGACGTCGGGAAGACCTGATAAAACAGATCAGCCAGATAGAAGATGAGGAGTTGCTGATTTCTTTGGAAGATCAGATTTTTACTTATCAGCAAGGAGCGCGTGAGCCATTATCCTGTCCTGAAAGTATGCAAATTCGTTCGGTAGCCCATTTTCGTAGTTTGATAGATCAGGTGTTGGAAGATGACCGGAACGGAAAGATGCTGGATGCCGATGAGGTTTTTGCTGAATTGGAAAAAGAATGGGGCATTGAAGAGGAGGCTAGAAATAGATGAAAAAGTTGAAACGTATCATCTCTCCGTTGGCTAAAAAGCAATTAAAGGAACTGAAAGATTTTAATCAGATTTTGTATGGAACATCAAGAGCCAATCAAATTTACTTTTCGATAAAAGATTGTCTTCAAGCTTTAACTGATTTTCCGGGTTTAGGATATATAGAACCAACATTGCAGGATTATCCTCAATGTTTCCGTACTTTTTTCAGCATTCGAATTTAAAAATCGTTTACTGGATAGAAGATGGTGCTATAAAAATAGCCATGTTCTTTGGAACTCATCAGAAACCGGAAAAGTTACGTTATACAATAGAACATACTTCCGATTGGGTTTGTGAAGATATAGAACCTTACGGCTAACCTTATTTCTGACATTCGAAGCAGTAATAGATACTTCCTCCTAAAAAATTCTCTTTCCGTATATCTTCTCCGCAGACCGGACATGGTTTTCCGACAGTGTCTTTAGATAAGGTGGGAATATAACCTCCTTTCTTACCGAACAGGTCGGTTTCCGAATTGCGGCCGCCGGCTAGATAAATATCCTGAAGCGTATCTTTAACGCAATGAAACAAAGTGTCTTTCTGTTTATCCGATAATGTGCTGATGCGTGTTTTAGGATGGATACGAGCCCTGAAGAGAATATCCTGTAAAACACCGTTTCCCAGACCTGGGATTGTTTGTTCGGTGGCCAGAAATGCTTTGGCTGTTTTCTTTTGTTTTTCTTCGCTGTTTATCAGGCTCAGGAAATAGGTTTTGTTGAAAGCATCGGAAAGTACCTGCGGTTTGCTTCGTGCCCCATCACGATAGGAGGAAAAATTGCATTCAAAAGAATCTGCGGGGAAACACCAGATTCCGCCGTACATTCGGGCAGAACCCATGATACAACTTTCATCCTCGAAGGCAATCAGTAACTGATGTTTTTCCGGCAACTTTTTTCCGGGAGCATAATAACAAATATTCATCCCGTCTCCGAAAAGTAACCTTACATCCTCGATTTCCACTTCAACCAACCCTCCGTAAGCATGTGCTTCTCCGACAGTTTTATGGAGTAACTTTTCACTGTAACCGGCAGGGTCTCCATAATACCAGACAAATTTATGCGGGGTATATCCGGCACTGACAAAAGAGATTCTCTTTCCTTTAATCGTTTGATTTAATTGTTCCGACAGGATCAGGGCTTCCGGAGCTTCTATCATTTTTAATAGGTTAATTTGTTATATATGATTTTTATAGTGTAAATATACGAATATATCTATAACTATTGCCCCATCTGCCTGTACGTTTCTATTTGGGATTTACAGATTTCTTCGGTAATATCGCGCAACCTTTCCACTTTAGGAAATAATGCTTCTATCTCTTCCTTGGTGACAACGAATTTAGAATTATACCTTGCTTCTACATAGGCCAGGCGGAGTAGTTCAAATAATCGTTTTTCTTCCTTCGGCTTTCGGGGAAAGATTTTCTGTAATTCGGGCGAATATTTATGGGTTGCACCTAACAGTTTTGACAGGTTGTGTTGCTTGCTGTTTTTCAGGGTATGAACTAAACGCAATGCATAGAAATAATTCTCACAGGCTTGATGTAAATCGAAAGAAGCTAAATTGTATCTTCCTTTTTCATAATCAAAAGAAGCATGATCTAGGAAATAACCAGCCTTTTCAAACTTCTCGTCAAAATACTCTTGGAACTGTTGCGTGATCTCTTGAAAGTTCAGCTTTCGGGGACGTTCCAGTTTGTAATTTCCACTGTCGTATAACATAATCCCTTGTTTTTGGATGCTGGTATAGAAATATCTTCCTTCCGACAGGTCGGAGTTCAATTTCTCTATATCATCATTTATAAACTGAATGGGAACTTGGTTATCGGGGCGTTTATAATATTTGTCATCCACAGTGTCCAGTAGATGTCCTACCTCACGAACGTCTTCATTACTGGTAACTACCAATAGATCGTAGTCGCTCATAAAAGAAGTGAGGATGCCGAATTCATCCCGTTCGTCATATTCCACAAATGTTCCCCTGGCGTAACTTCCATACAGGATAATCATTTCGCAATGAGGCACTCTTTCCAGTATTAAGGTGACGATCTGTTGCAAATCGTTTTTTGCATAATCAGGTAAGTGGGAATAAGACGTTTTCATTTAGCATTCCAAGTTTTTATATTACATTTCGGTAAAGATACATGATTTTTTCGTTTCTTACTTCCACTGGCTATATTTATATGCATTGTGAAAGAATGCAACATAAACAGCATGTGAAATAAATTATTTGCCCATTTGTCTGTATACTTCGATTTGGGATTTACAGATTTGTTCGGTTATATCGCGTAGCTTCTCAACCTTAGGAAATAAGGCTTCTATCTCTTCTTGGGTGACAACGAATTTGGAATTATATCTTGCTTCTACGTAAGCTAAGCGAAGGAGTTCAAATAATCGTTTGTCTTCCTTCATTTTTCGGGGAAAAATTTTCCGCAGTTCAGGTGAATATTTATGAGTTGCACCTAACAGTTTTGACAAGTTATGTTGTTTACTGTTCTTCAGGGTGTGAACTAGACGTAAGGCATAGAAATAATTCTCACAGGTTTGATGTAGCATGAAAGAGGCCTTTTTATACCATCCTTTTGAATAATTAAATTTTGCATTTTCGAAGAATTCATTTCCACTATTAAAGCTTTCCTCAAAATATTCCTGTGCCTGTTGCCTGACCTCTTCAAAGTTCAGTTTCCGGGCAGGTTCCAGTTTGTAATTTCCACTATCGTATAACATAATCCCTTGTTTTTGGATGCTGGTATAGAAATATCTTCCTTCCGACAGGTCGGAGTTCAATTTCTCTATATCATCGTTGATAAATTGAATGGGGACCTGGTTGTCGGGGCGTTTGTAATATTTATCGTCCACGGTGTCCAGCAGATGTCCCACCTCACGAACGTCTTCATTACTGGTAACTACCAATAGATCGTAGTCGCTCATAAAAGAAGTGAGGATGCCGAATTCATCCCGTTCGTCATATTCCACAAATGTTCCCCTGGCGTAACTTCCATACAGGATAATCATTTCGCAATGGGGCACTCTTTCCAGTATTAAGGAGACGATCTGTTGCAAATCGTTTTTTGCATAATCAGGTAAGTGGGAATAAGACGTTTTCATTTAGCATTCCAAGTTTTATGTTATACATCGGTAAAGATACAAGATTTTTCCGTTTCTTATTCCTACTACCTATATTTATGTATTTTGTGATGAGGGATTGTTGTGGAACAGTTTTCTCCACCAGAGGAGAAAGCCTCCAGTGAATTTCCACCACCATACAGTGATAAGGTGCGGATTACCGTAACCGAGTGCATTGTAAATGTACCAGTACTGGCAATCGTTGAAAAAATAGAACACGTGTCCGGTTCTCAATACAACACATATCTTTTGACCATTATTATTAATGTAGACAATATCGGAAAACCGGATACTTTTCTCATACAGTTTCTCACAACAGGCACAAACATAAATGGCACGTTGTTGATAGCACAGAGGTTGAGGAAAACAAATTTTGTTTTCCGTAAGAGTTAATCCGAATTGTGTGACAAGAGGCTGTAGTTTGCTACGTACTTCAAATTTGGTTGGGCTAGGTTGGCTTTGTAAGCGGTTCCATACCCATTTTCTTTCCAATGCATTCATACCAAACGTTTTTATAGATTAATCAAAGTGCTTCAAGCACCAGCAGCCTGAGTGTCTTGAGTAACCCTGTCAACGTTGGCATAATTGCATGTAATCAAATAGATTTAAAGGCTACAGCATTATTGGTACAAAAGTACAAACTTGTCGGAATTATCCAACTTTTTTGGTGTAAATCCATTTTAAACTCGTTTTTTCCGAAAAGAAGAAAAACAAACGTACCTTTGTTGTGTTATTACTAACGATAACAGCAAAGATTTATGAGAAAAAGAAACAATTGGCAACTTATCAAAGGTCAGCCACTTACCGAATTGGATAAAAAGATTCTCTACCTCCAGAATAAAGGTCATTTGGTACCTTCCCGGAAATTGATTAAAACAGAAGAACAGATTGAAGGTATCCGCAGAAGCGGGGTTGTAAATTCTGGTATTCTCGATTTAGTGGGAAAGGAAATAAAAGCCGGAATGTCGACAGCCGCAATAGACAAACTGGTCTATGACTATACGGTTGACCACGGTGCTATTCCGGCCCCGTTGAATTTTGAAGGATTCCCGAAGAGCGTGTGCACTTCCATCAATGAAGTGGTCTGCCACGGTATTCCCAGCGAAAAAGAGATATTAAAGGAAGGAGATATTATCAATGTGGATGTTTCGACAATTCTGGACGGTTATTATTCGGATGCTTCGCGGATGTTTATGATTGGCAAGGTTTCTCCTGAAAAAGAGAAACTGGTGCGTGTGGCAAAGGAGTGCCTGGAGATAGGAATGAAGGCAGCTAAGCCATTCGGTTTTGTAGGTGATATAGGTCATGCCATCCAGAAACATGCGGAAAAGAACGGTTTTTCTGTTGTCCGTGATTTGTGCGGGCATGGGGTAGGACTGGAATTTCATGAAGAACCCGAAGTAACTCATTTCGGACGTAAAGGTACCGGCATGTTACTGGTCCCGGGAATGGTCTTTACGATTGAACCGATGATTAATATGGGTACATATCGTGTTTATATTGCCGAAGAAGATGGCTGGACGGTAATAACCGACGACGAACTTCCTTCCGCCCAATGGGAACACACATTCGTGATGCGTGAAAACGGACTGGAAATATTATCGGATTAAACACCGGTTCAAAAATAAGGGACTTTTGTACGCAAAGCATATATGTTTCGTAATCAAAGCATATATGTTTTGTAAGTACTATTTATCCGAATAAAAAAAGCGATACAATTTGTATCGCTTCTGCACGGAAGGAGAGGCTCGAACTCCCGACACCTGGTTTTGGAGACCAGTGCTCTACCAACTGAGCTACTTCCGTATTGCGGGTGCAAAGGTAGGTTTTTATTTTTAATATGCAAGGCTTTTTTAGAAAAAGTGCAATTCTATTTTTACTTACCTGATAAAATCCAACGAAAAGCGAAACAACCGTCATATCTTTTTTTATCTTTGAAACCTTATAGAAAATATAATTAAATCTATATTGTATAAATACAATCAACAAAACATGGAAAACGAATTAGAAATGAATTCGAATCTTTTAGTCGAATTTTTGCAGAAACCTTCATCTGAGTTTACAAAGGCGGATATTATTTCTTTTATCCGCGAAAAAGGAATCAAGATGGTCAATTTTATGTATCCGGCAGGAGACGGCCGTCTGAAAACATTGAATTTTGTTATTAATAATGCAGCCTATCTGAATGCAATCCTTACCTGTGGTGAGCGTGTGGACGGTTCCAGCCTGTTCTCTTTTATTGAAGCCGGCAGTAGCGACCTGTATGTAATTCCCCGCTTCCGGACAGCTTTCGTCGACCCTTTTGCCGAGTTGCCGACAATCACTATGCTTTGTTCCTTCTTCAATAAAGATGGCGAACCGTTGGAAAGTTCTCCCGAATATACCTTGTATAAAGCAAGCAAAGCCTTTACGGAAGTAACAGGCATGGAGTTTCAGGCAATGGGCGAATTGGAGTATTATGTGATAGCGGAAGAGGAAGAATTATTCCCGGCAACCGACCAGCGCGGATATCATGAATCCGGCCCGTTCGCTAAATTCAATGAATTCCGTACCCAGTGCATGCAATATATTGCCCAGGCCGGCGGGCAGATTAAATACGGCCATTCCGAAGTCGGTAACTTTACATTGAACGGAAAGATATATGAGCAAAACGAAATCGAGTTTCTACCAACCAAAGTGGAAGAAGCTGCCGACCAGTTAATGATTGCCAAATGGGTAATTCGTAATCTGGCTTATAGCTATGGTCTGGATATCACATTCGCTCCTAAGATTACAGTCGGAAAAGCCGGTTCGGGTTTGCATGTTCATATGCGAATTATGAAAGACGGTAAAAACCAGATGTTGGCCGACGGTGCTTTGTCTGAAACAGCCCGTAAAGCGATTGCCGGAATGATGCAACTGGCTCCTTCGATTACTGCGTTCGGAAATACGAATCCAACCTCTTACTTCCGTTTGGTTCCTCATCAGGAAGCTCCGACAAACGTTTGCTGGGGCGACCGGAACCGTTCGGTATTGGTACGTGTCCCCTTAGGCTGGGCTGCAAAAAAAGACATGTGTGTATTAGCTAACCCCTTGGAATCGGAAAGCCATTATGATACGACACAGAAACAGACGGTTGAGATGCGTTCGCCGGATGGTTCTGCCGATTTGTATCAGTTGTTGGCTGGATTGGCTGTCGCTTGTCGTCATGGTTTCGAGATAGAAAATGCGTTGGAGATAGCAGAAAAGACGTACGTGAATGTGAATATCCACCAGGAAGAAAACAAGGCCCGTCTGGAAACATTGGACCAATTACCCGACAGTTGTGCAGCTTCTGCAGAACGTTTGCAAAAGCAACGGGCTGTCTTTGAGAAATATAATGTGTTTAGCCCGAGCATGATAGACGGTATAATCAAAAAACTGAAGTCTTATAACGACTTTACTCTGAGAGATGATTTGAAAAATGACCCCGAAGGAATGCTTCGGTTGGTAAATACTTATTTCCATTGCGGGTAAATTTTATCCTATGTGGATGGATATTATAAAAGAAAACCATTGCATTTTTTGCAATGGTTTTCTTTTATAATATTCCGAGCTCTTCAAACATCCCTCTGTAAACCGCCGCCTTTTCCTCTAATGGTTTCGGATAGGCTCGTGATGAGGAAGGCATACGATATAACCTGAATACCCGGTCCAGTAAGGTGAATGTTGAATAAGTTCCGACTTTCGGCTCTTCTGTCGGAGGCAATACCGATAAAATCGTATCCATCGCTTTCTGCCCTGTAACGACAATCGCTTTACATTCGGGTATTTGCGACAGGACTTCTTCCGGATTTATCGGTTTTATCACTTGCAGGAAATTATCGGAAGCATTATTCTTTAACCGGATTATTTCGACAGCCGTATCGCCGATACCGATACCTTTCTCCCGGCAAAAGGCTTTGGCTTTCTCTTCACTGAACGCCTTCTTTGTTTCAAGGAAATATTCTTTATTGCTATAAAACAATAGTCCGAGGATACGCCACATATCGTTCTGTATATTCGGGTAATAAAAGTTCATCGACCAACGTTGCATCGGAGGAGGAAAGCTTCCCAACATCAGCAATTTAGTCTGCTCCGGTAAAAAGAAACCTAACGGATGTAATTCTGAGACCATCGGGATATATGTTATCGTTTTATTGTCTGTTGTTTTTTTGCGTGCATTTCCCTGGCAAAAGCATCATAGCCGATTGCCTGTATCCTTCTGATACAGGCCGGACGGTCGGAACGGAAGAGGATAGAAAATACTTTTCCGATGAAGTTATTGAACTTCTTGCATTCATCGATAGAACTGATTGTGCAGTCGGCACAACTTTTATAGTTATGTTCGATATTACATGCCCGTATTTTACACCAGTCCGCTTTTTTATTCTCCCAGCACCCGGGGCATTGTCCTTTTACGAATTTGCGACAAGCACCGCAATACAGGCCACAAGCTGCAACATATGCAGCGTCTGGTTGATATGTAAGGTTTTCCATTCCTTTCATATACTCTTTATTTTACAGATTCTTCCCATTCAGCCGCTTTGAAGCCGACCAATACCTGATTCTCGCTTACCAACAAAGGACGTTTGATTAGTTTGCCATCGGAAGCAAGTAGTTCTATCTGTTCCTTTTCACTCATGGAGGGCAATTTGTCTTTCAACTGCATGGCTTTATATACAAGGCCACTGGTGTTGAAGAAGTTCTTCAGCGGTAATTTGCTGCGTCCTATCCATTCCGTCAACTCTTCAGCCGAAGGATGCTGGTCGATTATATGGCGGTCCTCATAAGCAACTTTATGTTCGTCCAGCCATTTTTTTGCGTTCCGGCAGGTACTGCATTTCGGATATTCTAAAAATAGATATTTCATACCTGTCTGATTTTATTTGTCTTTTTTACGTTGGTTTTTGGCATCTTCCTTGGCAAGAAGGACAATGTTGTAAACGAAATCGGTCATCCATTCTTCCGAATAGCCTAATGTCTCTTTGTATTTGCGGATGCTCCAGGCTGTTTTCTGGACACTGACCTCTTTCCATTCCGAACGGGTTACAATCTCATGGATTGTTTTTGCTGTCTGGTTATATAATAATTTTTTTACCAGCATGGAGAAACGGAACTTCCATTGCATCAGGTTATCCAGCAGGGAGAACAGGTCATTACAGAATCCCTGGAAAAGGAAAAAGTATGATTTGATGTCGTTTTGCGACTTACAGTTCTTTTTTACTGAGGCTTCTATTTCCTTGAAGAAACTTTCTTTCATGGCATAGTCCTGCATTAATATCTTGCGGACACGTGCCTTTTCTGCGATACCTGGCTTGTTATTTTGGGTAGGAATTTTCAGCATCCGTTTGAAAAGGGCCATATCCGACAACATATTAATATTGGTAATACCCAACTGTACGGCCATTACCGCCTGATAATATACGCGGATTAATGTTACAAATTCTTCAACGGAGCCTTTTGATGTAGCTTCTGTTTCCTCTTTTTCTTTCTTGAATAGTTTAGAAATTATGTTCATGTGTATCTGTTATAAAATGATTACGGGGACAAAGATACTAAAACTTGTCCCCGTTTTAAGAATTTCTATTCAATTCTCTCAACTGTTACCTCCGGAAATTCTTCCATGAAAAGTAGCAGCTGGTTGTCGTCCGTACTTTTCCTGGCCTTTATAACCAGGGTGACAATGAAAGTATCGACGTTTGAATGACTGACTTTTTCCATTTGGTAGGAGACGAGCAGGTAGCCTTTGTCGTTCAGAACCCGGGTTACCTTTTTTATGATATCTTTCTCATTGGTGGAAAAAATAATCATCGAACTTTTCATTCCCAGGCTTTTAAAGATATAACTTAGCAGTTCAAGTCCCATCAGGGTCAGTACGGTTGCCGCAACACCGATGTCGTACATTCCGGCACCGATTGCCAGGCCGATTCCGGCTGTTGCCCATATTCCTGCGGCAGTCGTCAGTCCGCGAACAAATTGTTTTTGTATGATAATGGTTCCCGCTCCGATAAAGCCGATACCACTAACAACCTGTGCCGCAACACGGCTGGGGTCGAGCGAAACACTACTTTCTTGTATAATCTGCTGAAAACCGTATTGGGATACAATCATGATAAGGGCACTTCCCAGTGAGACCAGGAAATGTGTACGATAGCCGGCTTCTTTCGCCCTGTATTCCCGGTCAAGACCGATTACGGCACCAAGAATACCGGCAATAAATAATCTCAGAATAAAATCCCATAACATAATTGTATGCCTCCCTTGTTTATAATCCTAATACTACATTTTGAAGAATATATACTCCTGCACCGGCCAGATATCCGATCAAGGCCAGCAAGGATATGTTTTTCAGATACCAGATGAAATTGATGCGTTCCAATCCCATCACGACAACTCCGGCAGCCGAACCTATGATCAGCATGCTGCCTCCAACTCCGGCACAATAAGCCAGGAATTGCCAGAATATTCCGTCCTGAACAAAGTTTGCCATATAAGTCGGATCTGTTGCTGTTGCGATGATAGCGTCTGTTGCAACCGGATACATGCCGATAGCTCCGGCTACCAGCGGAACATTATCAACTACGGCCGATAAAGTACCGATGATCAGGTTTACAGCATATACATTTCCGACAGTTTCATCCAGCCAGAAAGCGAAATCTGTCAATACACCACTACACCGCAATGCGTCGACAGCCAAAAGGATTCCGAGGAAGAATAATAGGGTTGCCCCGTCTATACGACGCACTATTTTTGACAGACGAAGTTTAAGGTCTTCATTGACAATATTTCGTTTATACATTAATTCTGTATAGATCCATAAAATACCGACTCCCATCAGGATACCCATAAACGGAGGCAAATGAGTGATCGTTTTAAATATAGGGACGAATATAAGACATAATACGCCGAGTATCAGTATCGAGAGTTTTTCTTTGGTTCTTAATTCTTTGAGTAGTTTGTCATTTTCATTATAGGTAAATGCATCGGGCGGAGTCACTTTCCCATGAAGGAAACGCATCATGATGAGAACGGGTACTATCATTGACACCAGACTGGGCAAAATCAGGTGTGGAATAGTTGAGGATGAGGAAATGTTTCCTCTGACCCAAAGCATGATGGTTGTCACGTCTCCAATTGGTGACCAGGCCCCGCCACTGTTTGCAGCAATGATAATCACGCTGCCGAATACCCACCGTTCTTTGTAGTTCCCCAGTAGTTTCCGCATTAGCATAACCATAACGATGGAAGTTGTCAGGTTATCGAGTATGGCAGACATGAAAAAAGTAATAAATGCGACCAGTAGTAATAATTTTTTTTTCTGGTTGGTTTTGATACGGTTTGTGATAAACATGAAACCGCCGTGAGCGTCAATCAACTCCACGGTAATCATCGCGCCAATCAAAAAAATCAATGTTTCTGCAATTTCTCCGATACTGTCCAGTACCTGGTGTTCAACGACGAAGCGGGTACATTGTTCTACAAAAGGAAGATCTGCTATAGCCGGATAGGCATCTAGAAATTCTTTAAATTCTTCGGCTGATGCGGTCGGGATCAGATCAGGTGCAGCAAATGTGTATAAAACCCAAAGTATTGTTCCGGTCAGTAGGGCTGTTCCGGCTTTGTTCACCTTTAGCGGATGCTCTAAAGCTATACATAAGTATCCAATCAGAAAAACAAAAATCATTACTGTCAACATAGCAAATCTTCTTTTTCTTTTTAAATTCAGTTAATAGTCGCAAATGTAGGAATTATATGGAATTAACACTCCTTTTGGATGAAATGTTTTGAATTATATCTCATCCTGCTTTTTGTTTTCCTTATTCAATCGTAATCCGTTTTTTGCATTCAGAGGTGAAATGACTTGTTTTCCGGTTTTTGCCTCTAATTCAAGTCGGGCATTACGGGCAACTTCTCCTCCTTGCATTGCTACATCTATGTGTTCATTGAACGTATCCGGTTCGGTAGCCTCGGAAATTTGTTTGGTAGATAGTTCTGCCAGCATGTTGAGTACAAGTTCTGTGTTTGTCATATTATCCCGCAGATTTTCCTTTTTAAGACCTTTCAGTTGCTTGTATTCTTTAGTCGTGTTTCCTGACCATGTTTTGGTAATTATATCAGTGAGGGTTGCAAATTGTACTCCCTCCTGTAGACCGTGACGTTTCCATTCATCAGTCAGGTCTTTTCGTATTTCAATACTTTTGAGGCGCTGGTTGATCCAATTATCCGAATAGCCGAGACGTTTATAGTCAGTCATAGCCTGATCAATGGATAATTCCGGGTCCTGTAGTTGGTCAAGCCGCTCTTTTGCTACTTGAGCTATCCAAAGTTTGAACGGCTCTGCTTTAGGTGATGGGATGGACTGGATAAGACGAAAAAGTTGTTCAGTTGTGGCGACATCTGTCATGCGCATCTTTCCGTCAGAAGCAGGCATCTTCAACTGGTGACAATTTGTCACCAGTTCACTACCTTCTTCTTTTAGCCTCTGTTTTAGCTTGTTCCAGTATTTTCGACCATCTATGCTTTCGGTCAGAATAGATATTACATCCACTATAGAAAAATACCACTCTTCAGTTTCATCGTCCCAAAGAGTACGAACTTTTTTTTCTTCAAAAATTTTGATTGCTTCTTTCTTTGTCATGTTTCGATGGGTATATAGAGATTATTATTAAGGTCTTGTTTTTAGGGAGCGGTAAATGGGACTCGAACCCACGACCCTTAGCTTGGGAAGCTAATGCTCTACCAACTGAGCTACTACCGCGTTGACAGGTGCAAAAGTATATAAATCTTTTGTTTTTTTGTACCTTTGACGCAAAAATATTTTATCAGATATGAATAAAGAAAAGCTTACGCTGATCAAGGTCGGCGGAAAGATCGTTGAGGAAGAGGAAACATTGAAAAGTTTGCTTCGGGATTTTTCTCATATAGAAGGTTTTAAAGCATTGGTACATGGCGGAGGACGTTCTGCAACTAAACTGGCGAGCCAGTTAGGCATCGAAAGTAAAATGGTGAATGGCCGCAGGGTGACCGACGTTGAAACACTGAAAGTGGTAACAATGGTATATGGCGGCCTGGTCAATAAAAATATTGTGGCCGGTTTGCAGGCGTTAGATGTGAATGCACTAGGCCTCACTGGAGCAGATATGAATCTAATGCGTTCGGATAAACGTCCGGTAGCTGAAGTCGATTATGGTTTTGTGGGAGATGTGAAAGAAGTGAATGCAGATTTGCTGGCTTCTCTGATCCATCAGGGCATTGTTCCGGTATTGGCTCCGCTGACCCATGACAAACAGGGGCATATGCTGAATACCAATGCTGATACGATTGCTGGTGAAGCTGCAAAAGCACTGGCTAAGCATTTTGATGTAACATTAGTTTTCTGTTTTGAGAAAAAAGGTGTATTGCGGGATGAGAATGATGATGAAAGCGTTATTCCGGAAATAGACCGTACGGTATTTAAACAATTGGTAGAAGAGGGGATTATCCAGGGAGGTATGATCCCTAAACTGGAAAATTCATTTCAGGCAATCGATGCAGGGGTGAAAGAGGTTATTATAACCCAGGCTTCTGAAATCCATCAGGGAAAAGGAACGAAAGTTTATTGATAAAATGAAAAGAGGAAAGAGGAAAGTTATATTCGAACTTTCCTCTTTCCTCTTTTCATTTATTATTTGATGCTTCTTATTTTTACGTTACGGAACCAGATCAGGGAATCACCATGTTTACCCTGTAATCCGATATATCCTTTTGTTGGAAGTTCTGCAAATGGCTTAGGTAACCAACTGGGGATTTCACTGCCGTCCGGGTTGACTGTTCCCGAAGTCCATTTGCTCATGTCCATTTCCGTTACTTTTTTACCATTCAGGATAACATTAATGCGTTGTCCGACACATCTGATGCGCATATGGTTCCATTCGCCGGGCTTTTTTACTATTTTGTCTTGTTTTGCACCCAGGTGGCCGTAAATGGCTCCGCACTTTTCATAAGGTTTGCCGTTTCCCCATTTTTCACAATGATCATCGGCAATCTGTATTTCAACAGAATTGGGAATCCAATCTTTAGTATCGGTGCAATATACTACAACGCCACTATTAGTTCCTACGTCGGTTTTGAAGTCCAGATCCAGTTCAAAGTTTTCATATTCGGTCTTTGTCCAAATGGATTCATCCTCCACTGCTGCAAGTACACCGCCTGTCATACTCCAAACTTCAGGATTGTAGCTGGCATCGGAAAGGTTTTCTCCGAACAGAGGTTTCCATTTGTTGTCGGAAGCTGAAACACTAAGGGTGCTGATGATGCCTAGAAAGAGAATTGAGAAATAAAAAAATCGTTTCATGTTATTGAATTTTAAGATAAAATAATTAGAAATCCAAAGATAGATAATCCATTTTAATAAGCGAGTAAAAACTGGTTAATTTTATATCTGTCTTTTGAATGATAGCAAAAAAGGTTGATTTATGCGAAATATGTTGTTTTCTGTTGCTGTTTTCTTTTATTTTATTATTTTTGTTTCGAAAAGGCTGGTGTCTGATTTCTGGATTAAATGTAATAAAATGTAAATACGATAAAAATAGTAAATAGATACGTTAAGTTGAGTAGGAAAATTGCAGGCATTAAAATAACTAATTTGTAAGAATTTCATAGACATACCAGGCCTGTATATATAATAAGGGATTGCTCGGGATGAGTGATCCCTTTCTTTTAATAGTTCCTTTTATTCCGGTATGTTTAATTTTATAAATAAACTCTTTACCTTTGGGGGACAAATTAACAACAATGGAAAAGAGTAAAACAATCGTTAATATAAATAATGTAGTAACCCGTTTACCGGAACTGCGTTTTGCAGAGCCATTCAGCTGGGAAATCAATGAAGGGGAACAATGGGCAATAGTCGGACCTAACGGAGCTGGTAAAACATTGATTGCTGACCTGATGCAGCGCAAGTTTGCATTGAAAGAGGGAGAGGTGACGTTCAGTTATGATGACAAAATCAGTAACCTGATAAAAAGTATAGCATTCAAAGACATTTACTCATTAGCTGATTGCCGGAATTCTTATTACCAACAACGCTGGCACTCAACGGAAACCGATGAAGTGCCGACTGTAGAAGATATTTTGAAAGAATATTCCGGTACAACGGATTTACATCAGATACTCTCATTTTTCGGTATTGAGGACTTGCTGCCTAAAAAACTCATTTTTCTTTCCAGCGGGGAACTACGTAAATTTCTTATCGTCCGTTCTTTATTGAACCATCCGCGTATTTTGATACTGGATAATCCTTTTATCGGTCTGGATGCGGCTTCGCGTGATGTGTTGGTTCATTTACTACAACAAATGGCGAAGCTGGATAATGTACAGGTTATTCTATTGTTGTCGAATCCGGATGACATACCGGAGATGATAACTCACGTTCTGCCAGTCTATAACCGTACACCTTATCCTTCTCAGACACGTGCTGATTTCATGGGCCGGACAGACTTGTTGGAACATTTGTTTCCCGGTTATTCCGGGGATATTTCATTACCCGCATCGAATAAAGAACCCTCTGCCCATGAAGTGACGTTCCGTATGGAGCATGTCTCCATTAAATATGGTAGCCGCACTATTTTAAAAGAACTGGACTGGGAGGTGAAAAATGGAGAGAAATGGGCGTTATTCGGTCCCAATGGTGCCGGAAAATCAACTTTATTAAGTTTGATTTATGCAGATAACCCTCAATCTTACGCAAATACCTTATATTTGTTTGACCGGAAACGGGGATCGGGTGAGAGTATCTGGGATATAAAAAAGAGGATAGGATATGTTTCTCCGGAGATGCATCTCTTTTATATGGAGAATGTGCCCACTTTAAATATCGTCGGTTCCGGATTTTTTGATTCTATCGGATTGTATCGTAAATGTACGGAAGAACAACAGTTTATAGCTTTGGCTTGGATGCGTGTATTTGGGATTGAAGAATTGAAGGACCGTTCGTTCCTGACATTGTCTTCCGGAGAACAACGATTGGCTTTACTGGCCCGGGCTTTTGTGAAAGATCCGGATTTAATTATTCTGGACGAGCCGTTGCACGGACTCGATATCAGTAATAAACGGAAGGCTGCCCGTATTATTGAGCAGTTTTGTGAACGGCCGGGAAAGACATTGATTTACGTCACTCATTATCCGCATGAATTACCTTCGTGTGTTGATAAACGTTTTGAATTGATTAAACATGCTTAAAATATAATACCATGAAATTGAAAGTCACAGCTTTCTGGTTGGTTGTATTGGCTGCTTTGTTCATTTTTCTTCAGGAATATAGCAAGTTCCATTTCTTTTTTATCGAACAAAGTCAGTTATTTCAATTTACCGGTGAGTATATTTCAGAGAAACTGGCTATGCCTGGTGGGTTTGCATTAACCTTATCTGAGTTTTTGGTGCAGTTTTTTATCTATCCCTATGCCGGTGCCGGAATTACTGCGGGACTGTTGCTGTTAACCGGATTAGGAATGAGAGGGATTGTTCGCCGGATCGCTCCGGACACGAATTGTTTCCTGCTTTATCTGATCCCGATTGTTTTGATTATGTTCCTCCATTTTGATTTTAATTATCTAGTTTTTGGAACGATAGCATTCAACATGATGCTTTGTGCTTTGTATTTCTGCCTTTGTATATCGACAGACAAATGGCGGATGATAGCAGAGATCATTATAACACCTTTGCTTTATGGACTGGCCGGGTCTGTAGCATGTTTGTTTGCTTTGTCGGTGGTAGTATATGAGTTCTTTAATAAAACTCCCCGGTTTTACTGGTCGTTATTTTCTGTTGTTCTCGCTCTTCTTTGCGGGGTCTGCAGTGTCTATTTCTCGATGCTGGGGGAATATCGTTTTGCTTTCTTGCCGGATGCTTACTATCATACTGCATTGGAACCGAAAACTGTCATCTATTATTCATGGATTTCGTTACCTCTGATCCTGATTGTCGCTTTTCTGTTGAGGAAAAGGAAGAAAGATACCAGTAAAAAACTCCTGATTGCCGGCGGAATCTTTCAGGTAATCCTTTTATTTGTATTATGCTGGTGGGGAATACCTGAATATGGAGATAAGAAATCAGCCAAAGTGAAAGAACTCGACTATTATGCAAGGACGGAACAATGGGATAAAATAGTGGAAAGCAGTCAAGGCACGTTGACTAATTATCTGAATATGTGTTTTTTGAATCTGGCATTATCTCAAAAAGGAGAGTTGGCAGATCGTTTATTCAGTTTTGACCAAAGAGGACCGCAGGGAATAATGGTCGGATGGAATAAAACAGAGCAGATATCCTCTTTATTGAGTGATATTGCTTTTGCCATGGGAAATCCGGCGATGGCTCAGGAAATGGCTTTTGAAGCATATGCAACAGCCATAGGAGAGGGGAATCCCCGTATGTTAAAGAGACTTGTTCAGACAAATATTATTTATGGGGAATATCCGGTGGCGGAGAAGTATCTGAATATATTGGAGAATACATTTTATTATAAAAAATGGGCCGGTGAACATCGTAAATTTTTATATAATGATGCTGCTGTAGAGCAGGATCCGGTGCTGGGACCAAGGCGCAAATGTTTACCGAAAGAGAACTATCTTTCAGAGATAAACTATATCGAAAAAGACATGCGTATGATCGCTGAAGCCAATCCGGAAAATAAAGCGGCCATCGAATATCTGGGAGCCTTTCTTTTATTGGCAAAGAATATGGATGGTTTCAAAGGACTGGTCGAAACTTATTATGGAACGGAGGTGCTCCCTGTGTTGCCGAAGTCTTTCCAGGAAGCAGTGATCACGTTGTCGGAAGCGGAACCGGATTATTGGAAACGTTTTGATATTTCTCCCTCCGTCATGCAACGTTTTGCAGAATACAAGAAGCAGGTTCTGGCGAACCGGAATAATAAGAGTGCCCTCCCCGGACTGTTGCGCAGGGCTTACGGAGATACTTACTGGTTTTATTTTATGTTTAAATAAAGGAATGGGATATGAATGGAAATTATAAATATATAGCATTGCTGGCCTTGTTTTTTTCTTGTTCGGATTCGGTTCAGGTGAGTGATACGTTAAGCGAAAGACCTGCTATCTTCCCGGATTACACCGATATAACGATACCGGCAAATATCGCTCCGCTGAATTTCTCTTTGGAGACTCCTGTTGAAGATGCACGTGCTGTTCTGTCATTCTCGGATCAGCAGATAAGAGTGAAGGCGAAGGATAACCAGTTCGTTTTTCCTGTTTCTAAATGGAAAAAACTATTATCGTCTGCGGCAGGAAATGAGGTAAAGGTTGTTGTTCAGGTGAAAGATAAAGGGAAATGGGTGGAATATGCTCCTGTTAAATGGAATGTGGCGGCAGAACCGGTCAATCCTTATATAGCTTACCGTCTGATTGCACCGGGATACACTTTATGGAATAAAATGGGACTTTATCAGCGTAACCTGGAGAATTATACCGAGATGCCTATTATCGAGAATAAGATGAGTGGCAGGAACTGTGTGAATTGTCATTCATTTTGCATGCAGAATCCGGATAAGATGCTTTTCCATATGCGTGAAACATATCCGGGAACTCTTCTGATAGATGGCGATAAGATAGAAAAACTGAACACGAAAACCGAGCAGACAATATCCTCTTTGGTCTATCCTTCCTGGCATCCTTCCGGAAAATATGTGGCATTTTCTGTAAACAACACCAAACAGGGTTTCCATGCCAACGACAGGAACCGTATAGAAGTGTTTGATGAGGCGTCGGACGTTGTTGTCTATGATGTGAAAAAACATGAGATTGTAACTACGGCTAAGTTGTTTTCCAAAGATGCTTTTGAAACTTTCCCGACATTCTCTCCGGATGGAAAAACGCTTTATTTCTGTACGGCTCCGGCACGTCCTATTCCGGAAGAGTTTTCAGAGATCAAATATAATTTATGTGCTATCGGATTCGATCCTGACAGCCGGAGTTTCGGTTCAAAGGTAGATACTTTATATAATGCAGCAGTTTCAGGTCAGAGTGCTTCTTTCCCCCGGGTATCTCCGGACGGGAAATATTTAATGTATACAGTCTCGGGTTATGGAAATTTCTCAATCTGGCATAAAGATGCGGATTTGCAGATGGCGGATTTGTCAACAGGAGAAAGCATACCGTTAGATATATTGAATAGCGATGATGTGGAAAGCTATCATTCCTGGAGTAGCAATAGCCGTTGGGTTATATTTAGCAGTCGCCGGATGGATGGATTATATACACGTCCTTATATCGCTTATATAGATGAAAAAGGAAATGCATGCAAACCGTTTTTATTGCCTCAGAAAGATACCGGCTTTTATGACCGTTTTATGATGTCATATAATATTCCGGAGTTTATTACCGGAAAGGTGAAAGTCGGTGGCAGGGTGTTAGGACTGAAAGCGAAAGAGGATAAAGGGATAGATGTGAAGTTCGCTAAATAAAAAAAGCCGCTTTTAAGCGGCTTTTTTATTAGTAATATTAGTTGATTTTCTGTTATTTGGAAGAAAAAAGTTTGTTCTTATTTATCCGAATGACTTTTCCGTATTTCGATAACTCATCCAGATTAATTCGTTTGGGGTCGCCTATTATACCGATAGCAACCGGGCGGCCTTTTACGTTTTGTTGATAGAATTTTACAACATCCTCAAATGATAAATTCTGGATTTTAGGTAATTGTGTTTTGGCAGGATCTTCGGTATAACCCAAACGCTTCCATGCTTCATACACTTGGCTTCTTGAACGGAAATCCGGTTTAGCCGTTTGAAGACCTTCCCTCAAATAATCTTTTATGCCACTGATGCGGTCTGCATATTCAGGCATTTCTGTCAATAGATTCATAAAGACATCAATTGCGTCTATCGTTTTATCTGCCTGGGTACCGATATATCCTTCGAAGTAGGCATTTTTATTAGCCAGAGGTGGCGTGATTTCTCCACCATCTGCGGTATAAGCCATAGAACGGTATTCACGAACTTCCTGCATAACCAATCCGCCGAATCCGCTTCCAAAATATTTGTTGAAAGCTTTGTAATAAACGTCATCTTCAACCTTAAAAGGATTACCTTCGACATAAAAATAAATCTTGCTTTGCAATGCATCGTTATCGGATACGAAATAGATCGTATTTTCTTTATATTGAACACGATCCTTTACAACAGGTGAGTTACTTGTCTTTTCTGTAGCTTTCAAAGGAAGGTTCTTGCTTAAAACATCGTAAACATCATTGAAAGGCATTGAACCCACATAATGAATTTCTGCTTCATAATCTGTGGCCCGATTGAATTCTCCTGTAAGACTGCTGATTGTTAGATTGATAATATCTTCCAATGGCATACGATCCAGATATTCGGATTTGTTTTGATACAGTAAATAGTCATGTAAGGCTCCTTCCAACAAATTTTCATTTTTTTCTTCGATAGCGCGCATCTGATAAGCAGAACCAATCATATTATTTAATTGTTTCTCATCAAGTTTGGGCATAAGGATCTGACGAGTCAGCAAATTACAGGAAGCTTCAAGATTTTCTTCGTAACCAGACATAGAGACATAAAGGTAATTGTCATCTACACCAAAATTACAAACTGCGCCTAGGGCATTGAACTCCTGCTTTAACGCTTGCGGTTCATAAGCTCCCATAATACCGGCATTGTTCATCAAATCGACGGCATATTGCAACTGTGGCATTTCATGAGTTCCGACTCCATATTTCAAAGTCAGTGTAAAAATAGCATTTTCTTTATTTTGTGTATAGAATAGCCGAGAGCGTTCATTGACTTTCTTGACCTGGACAGCATCGAACTTTTCATAAACCGGATCAACTTTACGAACCGGTAGCTTACGGAATTTTTCAGCATATTGTGATATCACTCCGCGTTCCGGATTGATCGGGTCATATTTGGGCTTGGATAACTTTTCAGCTTTAGGTGCTTTTCCCGGTTGATAGTTCAAGGCAATATAATTTTTATTGAAATATTTATTCGCAATCGCCTTTACCTGATCTATACTGATTGTTTTTACTTTTTCCTTATAATTCAATACATTACTAATGTCTTCATTGCAAATGAATGTAGATAATATTTTTTGCGCTTTATTATAGGAAGATTCGAAAGAAAGATCAAAATCACGAATGAGAGTAGCTTTGACAGAGTTAAATAATTCTTCATCAAATTCTCCTTTCTGTATTTTAGAGATTTCTGCAAGCAACATTTTCTCGAGTGATTTTATTGATTCAAAACGACGCTGGTTCACATCGTAATAAGGGATTCCGAGTATTAATATACGACCTTGTTCTTTAAAATTGATCAGGCCTGCATCTGCTCCCAGAACATCTCCGGACAAAGATAATTTATCCAGTAGCCCGGTACGATTGCGGTTGGATAACATATTTATGCAAATAGTAAGAGCCAGTTCGTCTGTATGTCCTGTCGGAACACCTTTAAAAGCTAATCTTAAAGTTGGAAAATCTCCCATTTTAGCACTATATTCAGTGCGACCTTTGATCTCCATCTCCGGATAGCTTTTTCGTTCCGGACTTTTTTGAGCTTCTAAACGGCCGAAACGGTCATTGATTAATCCCATTGCTTCTTTAAGTTTGACATTTCCGACCAGAATTAAAACCATATTTTCCGGGACATACCAATTATTATAGAAGTCTACCAAACCTCCTAAACGAGGATTCTTTAAGTGTTCCTGTAAACCTAATACTGACCTGGAATAGGGATGACCGGGAAAAATATGTTTCAACATAAAATCCTGCTGTAATGATCCTTGCATATCCTGACTTCTGTTAAATTCTTCATAAACGGTTTCCAATTCTGGCTGGAATGCACGGAAAACCGGATTGATAAAACGTTCTGAATTCAGATCGAGCCACTTATATAGTTGTGAGGGAGGAAACGAACTAAAATACATTGTCTCATCATATCCGGTCATTGCATTCAGCATCTTACCTCCCATATTTTCAGTCAGTCCTGCAAATTCATTTGGGGCCGTATATTGGGCAGCTTCTACTGTCAGTTTATTAATCTCAAGTGAGATAGCTTCTTTTTTTACAGGATCTGGCTCATTGGCCATTTCATCATATTTGGTAATGATTTGCTCATATAAAGGTTTTTCTTTTTCCCAATTCAAAGAACTGATCGATTGGGTACCTTTAAACATCATGTGTTCCAGGTAATGTGCCAGTCCTGTTAAGTCTTCCGGATCATTTACCGCACCAACTTTTACTCCGACTAAACCAAACACATCATTTTTCGTACTATCTTCCCATATATATACAGAAAGTCCGTTTTTAAGTTTAAAACCTTTCAAACCTTGTGCTGAAACCGTGAGAGAAGAGGCTACAGCGATTATCAGTAAAACTAATGAATAGAATTTTCTCATTTGTATCAAGTTTATAAATGTTGTTGATTCAATAGAAAACAAAAAAGATACTGTCTTACTTAAGTAGAATAAAACAGTATCTTTTTCATATTAATGTATGTTATATGTTATTCCGGAAATTCCAGTATTTCAACAGCTTCATTGGTATATTGAGCTAACTTTCCATTTAAGTAGACAACAAAGAATGCCGAAATATTATATTTATTTCCAACTTTTTCTGTACCGGTACAATACAAAGAAGTCATACCGTAAGTATCATCTTTATATCCTGTTTCTTGTATTGCAATATTATCTATTTCTCCATTTGCATCTGTTGAGAAGATGATGGGATAACCTTCCACATAACAATCCGGTAACCGATATACATCTGCTTCAACAGCTTTCTCAATAACCTGTGGCCAGGATTCTCCGAAAATATTGGATGTGAACGTTCCTGTACCTATTGAATTAAAGGTTAACTTGCGTTGAGCTTTTACCGTGATAGAATTAACGTTAGTAGGAGAGGCTTTAGCTTCATCAAATCCTAAAGTTAAAACATATTGGTCTGTTACTCCCAATAAATTGATATCTTTATAAGTAATAACTGCTTCTGCAACAGATTTTCCATCTTCGAACGTCAGAGTTGGATTTTCCAATGTAAACAACTCTTCAGTTCCTTCGGCAGGAGTAAAGGTCAGTTCAAGAGTAGAAGTTCCCTGTGTTGTTCCGCGATAGACAGGAACAACGATCTTGTTTCCATCCGTTGCTAACATTTCGACTTTCTGTGTAGCTCCGGCAAAAGCATAAACTGCACTGTCTCCACTGTAAACGACACCATCATGCTCTGAACAACCAACGAATGCCATTGCCATTAGAATCAGCAAGGATAACGATTTGAATATATTTGATTTCATATTTCTATTGCTTAATTATTAAACATGTCATTAGAATGGATTCTGATCGGATGCGCTGATATTGGCATTACCGTCTATTTCCGATTGGGGCAATGTCATTATGAACGCATTGGAACCGGCATTTGTATCTACATTCTTAACCAATTCGGTATGATTAGAGCCGCTATAATCACGATCGAAGCCCAGTTTTAAACGTTGCAAATCGAATATACGTCCTACTTCGCCCCATAATTCCACACGGCGCTGGAATAAGATTTCATCCATAAGAGTCTGCAGCGGAGCTACTGTATTCTGATTATAAGAATTAGAATCGGAGAATTTTGCCAAACGAACCGCATAATTGCTGTCGCGTACGCTTCCTAATTGTGAAATTAGCTTCCGTGCTTCAGCATAATGTCCTAAGTGACATTCTGCTTCTGCGGCGATAAGCACCATTTCTTCTCCGCGCATATAAATATAATCACCGGTACGGCTGGTTACATTTGCAAACTTGAATTTTACCTGACAATAAGGCAACATAGATGTACCACTCACTATTTCGTCTTCACTCAGGTCACCTCTCCACCAAGATTTCCGTTCATCTGTCTCGGGCATATTGTTGTATAACCAACTGGAAACACATTTTTCTGCACCTGAAGCATACATTCCTTCAGCATCAGCATCCATGTGACTGAACAAGGAGGCGAAATGTTGACTTTGATCTGCTATAACTTCTACACCCCACAATACATCGGCATTTTTTACACTATTAAATCCGGTTAATGAACTAACAGGAAGAACAGCTTGCAATCCCGGCTTTTTCAAAGCCTCTTTGGCAGCAGCTAGTGCGCCTTCATAATTTTGTTGAACGAGGCAAACACGTGCCTTGATTCCGTTCGCTGCATAATAGTCGATATGAGATGGATGTTTTTGTTCAACACCACAATCTTTCAATAGCGAGATGGCTGTTTCCAAATCTGAATTGATCTGTTTATAGACATCTTCCACAGTACCACGCGGTTTACCTTCAGATGAGCTTGTAGTCGGTTCCGTATATAAAGGTACTCCGGGAGCCGATTCATTTCCTTTATAAGTCTGTTGATACAACTGGATCAATTGGAAATAAGAGAGTGCTCTCATGGCATAGGCTTGTCCTACAACGCTGTTTAAAAGATTCTGATCACCTCCGGCATCCGGTGCTTGGGCGATAATGTAATTGGCATTTGAGATCAGCGTATAATGAAGATTCCAGAACTGATATGGACGTCCTTGCTTATGTGTATAATCCTGACGAACATTAAAACGGTAATCTTCATAAAACCAGCCTTGTCCTTGTCCAAGCATCAGGTGGTCTTCTCCCATCAAATCGCCAGCTAAATAGACACCGACAAATCCGGGATTTTCGTCAGCCCAACCTGTACCCCAACCAGCTACATAAGTAGCACGATAAATACCATTCATCGCCGTTTCAGCACCATTGGCATCGCTAAATATAATTGTTCCGCTGACTTTATCGGTCGGATTTGTTTCCAATTGGTCGTTACATGCTCCCAAAGTAAGTAATCCGACAGCAGATAATATATATATTACTTTTTTCATTTTTTTTCGTATTTATATTTTACTGGTTCTGCTTAAAATTTAACATCTACACCGAAAGAAATAGTTCTTGAAGGTGTATAAACAAATGTAGTACCACCGCTGAAGTTATATTGCGGGTCCATACCTTTCAAATGAGAGAATAACACCAGATTATCGGCTGTAGCCGTGAAGCGTATCTCTTTCATGAACATTCCCTTTGTCAATCTGGTCGGCAAAGAATAACCTAATGTGATATTTTTAATCGCCAAATAAGAAGCATTGATCAAATCGGCGTCTGTGATAGGATACGCTTTACCAATTTCAATTTTAGGTACGTCGGTAATATCTCCCGGCTGTTTCCATGCCCTTTCCAGGTTTTTATGTTTGGCTTGTCCGACATAGTTTCCATACATAAAGGTATTATATACGCTATCCAACACTTTACCACCGATCGAATAAGTACACATGATGCTTAAATCGAAACCTTTATATTTGAAATCGTTTGTGAATGATCCGTACAAATTCGGAATACGGCTACCCATAATCTGTTTAGAAGCTGTAGCTTTGTTTATATTGGAAGAGATGTAAGGTTCTCCCGGATTGCCATTTTCATCCGTATCCCAAACCCAATACAATTGGCTACCTGTCGCGGGATCTACTCCGGCAGATTTTGCTGTATAGAATGAGTTAATCGTTTCACCTTCCTTTATGATATAGTTTCCGCTAATGATTTCTGGTTTATCAGCCAAATGCAATACTTTATTCTTGATAGTCGATCCCATCAAGGTCAGGTCCCAGGTAAAATCATTCGTGTTGACCAAACGACCGTTTAACGTAATATCCCAACCAGTGTTGCGCATGCTACCGATATTTTTCAAATAACTGTCGAAACCTAAAGAAGAAGCCATCGGGTAATCGAGCAACATATCCGTTGTTTTACGGTTGTACCATTCGATAGATGCTGAGAAACGATCGAATACTTTAGCTTCGACACCCACGTTCAGATTACCGTTTTGTTCCCACTTCAAATTCGTGTTTTCAAGAGAAGATACTAATGCACCACTCATGGAGGCATTAGGCCAACCTAAATCATAGAAAGATTGCCAAGCATATAATGTACCGACGTTGTCATTACCCTGAACACCATAGCTAGCCTTCACTGACAGATTATTCAACCAGTCCACATCGCTTAGGAATGCTTCGTTATTCATGCGCCAGTTTGCACCGACCGACCAGAATTTACCCCAACGATAATCTTTGTTGAAACGAGAAGAACCATCTGTACGGAAGCTGGCCGACAAATAATATTTGTCCATATAATCATAGTTTGCTCTGAACAAATAAGATTCGATCGTATAAGAATCCTTTAGAGAACTAGCGTCTGTGATAGTAGTAGCACCAGCTAATTCATAGATACCTCCGAATGGGAAACCGGACTTGGTTGCACTCAAAGAACTCACTTCGTAATCATAATATTCGTGACCGGCTAAAAAGTCAATGTGATGTTTGTCATTGAACTTTCTATCATAAGTCAGTAATTGGTTGAATGTATAACTGAAATAACGATAGTTAGACTTGGCCAGCATACCTTTTACACTGGCTGCATTTCCGAAATAAGGATTATAATAAGTAAAGTTATTTCGGTTCACATAATCAAAACCGAAGTTCGCTGTCAATTTCAATCCTTGAAGGGGACCGTCTTTCAAATCACCCAAACTGATATAAGTACGTCCACTTACGTTATCGTCGTTTGTTCCGTATTTGTCATCAAACAAAGTTGCAATGCTATTAAAATTGGCATTTGCTCCTGCGGGACGAGTTGAACCATAATCAAACATAGGTGCACCATCGGCGCCATACATAATTTGTCCATTTTCATCCAATTGATGTACAGGGAAAATAGGAGCCATCAATTGAGCCGAGTAGAAAATATTTGATGAAGCAGAAGTAGATGTTTGAGAAGTATTACTCTTCGTATGGGCAAAGTTTGTACTCAAACCAGCGGTCAGCCAATTTTTATATTCTGTATCCACATTGATACGACCCGTGTAACGTTGAAAGTTAGTAGTCTTTAACAAACCGTCTTCATTCAGGTAGCCTAAAGAAAACATGTATTTTGTTTTATTCTGAGAACCGGACATGTTCAATACATATTCCTGACGTAACGGATTGTTTGCTGTAGCTTCATCCATCCAATCTTCATGATAACGTAATGTTGCATCAGAACGGACCTTACCTGTAACCGGATCAATTAGTTCTGCAATAGGAAAGTTAAACGGATTATACATCTGGTTAGTACCAAAGATCGCTTTAGCTCCGCTTCCCATAGCTGTTAATGCAGCAACACTTGCTGCTTCAGGAGATAATCCGTTACTTGCAATCTGATCATTTTTATATGATTGGAAAATCGTTTCCAGATAACCTCTTTCATCCATTGTCTCATATCTGGGGATAGCACGTGAAGCAATACCCCAATTTGCTTTCAAATTGACAAGTAAAGCACCATCCTTACCTTTTTTAGTTGTAATCATCACAACCCCGTTTGCACCACGAGATCCATACAACGCACCGGCAGATGCATCCTTCAATACAGTCATCGACTCGATATCGTTTGGATTGATTGCATTGATATTACCGTCATAAGGAATACCATCTACCACATACAACGGGTTTTGAGATGCTTTGATAGAACCGAAACCACGAATTACGACAGAAGAACCAGACCCCGGCTGTCCGGAACCCGATGTTGTCTGTACACCGGCCACTAGTCCATCTAATGCTTTACTAACATTAGCGACGGTTCTCTTTTCGATCTTTTCATTTTTGATGATTTCGGCAGAACCAGTAAATGATTCTTTCTTCGCAGTACCATATGCAACTACAACAACCTCATCAAGAGATTGATTATCAGTCTGCATTAGGATTCTTAAATTAGATTTTACTTCGATCTCTTGAGTCTTCATACCCACGTAAGAAACTACCAGAGTCTTTGCAGAACTCAGTCGGTTATAATGCACTGATTAATAGCTATTTACAAATAGTAGACAATTCGGTTATTTTTGCTATAATAAGCTTATTCAATCTCTTTTTATCAAACAAACATATTATAAAATATCTGATTACCAGTTGTTTAATATTTTTATATACAAAAACAGGTAGAATTTGATATTATAAAACTAATACTCAAATTCTACCTAAAAAAGATAGGAATATCTAATTCCTGTATATAAATCGATAGAAAAAATTACTTGAATTCTCGTAAAAACTTCCGTATTGGAATTTGTTTTATTCCTTCATAAGAACTACCCTCCAGTTCATCCATTGTAATAACCATTTTGGGATAATTGTCTTTAATAGCCAATAGATTTCCGAATTCTCTTTCATGAGTTTTTGGGTCCATAACAGAGTAGGCTACCTGAACGTATATTTTTTCACCATCTTTCTCACCGACAAAATCAATTTCTCTATCTCCATCTCTTCCGACCGAAAGATTATAACCATTGACAAGAAGGTGATGGCAAACGATATTCTCCAATACTTGTCCTATATCGTTAGGTCTGAAAGGACGTATTGCGTGTCGTATGCCCAAATCTTCAAAATAATACTTTTCTCCGATTTGGAACTGGCGTTTTCCTTGAATATCAGCAGGTCGTAATCTTTTTACAAAATAAGCATTGTTTAAATAGGTTAGATATTCTAATATCGTCTTTGGAGGTAAATCAACACGTTGGGATTTAAGATATTCACTTATTTTATTTGCAGAAAACAGATTTCCTATCGTATCAGCCAGATATATGGTTAAGTCTTGCAATTGTCTGACATTTCTGATGTTATACCTATTTACTACATCTTTAAGAATAATCGTATCATAAATACTTCTGAGATAATCTGATACTAATAACTCATTGAAAGGGAGATTGATCAGATAGGGTAATCCTCCAAATTTGTAGAACTTCGTAAAAGAGTCAGAACTATCTTCCAGTTTGTGGAACTGTAAAAACTCGTTATAAGTAAGGCTGTATACTTTAAATTCAATATAACGGCCACTTAAATAAGTAGCCAACTCACCGGAAAGCATGTTCGCATTACTACCGGTACAATATACATCATAACTACCTTCCGCAAAAAAATGCCGTAGTGCTTTCTCAAAGTTTGTGATATCCTGCACTTCATCAATAAATAGGAAACATTTATCATTCAGATTATTACGTTTTTGAGTTACATAATTTACCAGATCAGAATAATCTTTTAAACCATCAAACTCGAATAATTCCTTATTGATATAAATAAAGTCTGAAAAAGGATATGACAAACGTATATAGTCCATTAACTGGAATATAAGAAAACTCTTCCCGACACGACGTTGTCCGGTCAGCACCTTTATCATCTGCGTATTTACAAATGGCTTGATACGATCAAGATATAACTCTCTTTTATAAAACTCCGGGATCTTCATAACCTATTACTTATAAGTAAAACTTTTTGCAAAAATAGTGATTTTATTTCGTATAAGGAATAAAAAGATTTCTTTTGAACAGAAAATAAAAAAGCGAGAATGTCATATAGTCATCCTCGCTTTTTATTAAATTATAATATAGATTATTTATCAAACCACATCGCATCCCATATTTTAGGTGAATCTTTTGGAGCATTCGGATTTGTGCTTAATTCGTCTGGAGAATATTCCCAACGACGAATCAAATCTTTAGATGATGCTTCTGCTGGTACAGTCAGAGCAGGAACTTCATTGCCTTGTGTACCGGAACGACGCCATTGAACAAACGCTTCAAGAGGTCTGTCCATCAAATCAATCCACTGTTGCATATGAATTTCGTAAAGAGCTTCACTTTCTGATAATTTAGACAAATCTGGTAATTTAGATAAAAATGTTTTTGTTGCTTCTGTATCTGCTTTATAATAGTTACATGCCGCCTGCACACCAGCCTGGAATAATTCATTCGCTTTAGCCAAATCTTTAGTTACACCGATACCACGGGCATACACTTCTGATTCCAAAAGTAATTGTTCCTGATAGGAATAAAGAACATCCGGACAATCTTTTCTATATAGATAGGAACTGATAGCTGATGAGTAAATATTTCCGTCTTCGTCATCTTCTGCATCCTGACGGGTGTCAAGAGCTCTGAATACACCATCATGTCCCGGATCGAAATAGCGTGGAATACGTGAGTCTGCGTATTTTTCCATTGGTTTAAATACATTGTTATGTGCAAAAAACATAGTATTGATACCTCCGGTATACTTTGCCAGAATTCCATATTTAGGATTTTCATTTCCTGCTGTTTCGGAATATTGGAATTCCATATTTCCTGCTGCAGAAGTGATCATTTTCTTTTCATCCATCATCTTTTTGATATCATCGGCTTTGCTGGGATCTGCATCCACCATAACCATTAATGTACGGAATTTAAAAGAATTAGCAATCGCTATCCATTTGGACATATCTCCCTTAAAATAAGGGTCATATTCGTCAATGCAGTTTTTATCATTGATATCAATCATTGCCAGTGCCTGGTCCAGCATATCAATAACACCATTTAAGACATCTTTCTGATCATCGAATTTCGGATATTTAATTTCTTTCTTCCATGCTTCAGAGAAAGGTACATCTCCATATATCATAGTTGTTTCATAAACCTGCATAGCTAACAGTATTAAACACTGTGCTTCTGCATTTTTATTTTCCGGAACACTATTTTGTGCTTGTTGTATGGCCAATTGAAGGTTGTTACCACATACGGAATAGTAACTAACCCATGTGTTTCCTAAGCTATACGTGCTGATAACATAATAAGCTTCGCCCCAACCACCATAATTGTCACCTCCGTCAGCTTGCGACTGAATGGATTGTGAGAAAGGAATGTAAGAGTCACCTCCAATACGATTACCGGACCAGTTAACAGCAGCATAGTTGAACAAATACCCTGCTTCCACTTTCTCTGCTGTATTCGGATTATTGTTTACATCTAACCAATCACTGCAACTGCTGAGTGTACTGCAAACAACCAGCAATAGAAGTATATATATATTTATTAGATTTTTCATTTTATTTACTGTTTAATTTTAGTTGAAATAATGAATTAATTACAACGTCAGTTTCAAATTAAATCCGAAGCTACGTGTTGCAGGAATACTGTTGAATTCTACACCTTCACCAATTTCAGCCGTACCAAAGAAGTTCGCTTCCGGATCAATATGGGGAACATGAGATTTGATCAACCATAAATTACGACCTTCAAATCCTAGATCCAAAGATTTGATAAAGAAATCCTTAAACCATTTTCTGGGTAATGAATAGGAGAACGTTAACTCTCTCAGTTTTACATAAGAAGCATCAAAAACACAGCCTTCTGTATTAGATGTTTTTGCCATATGACTCCAATAGTCCTGCATATTTTTAACAGGGACATCATTTGGACGGCTAGTTCCATCCGCATTCATAATAACTCCTGATTCAATGTATTGATCTTCACGTCCTACAGCTGTTTCAGCAGAGAGACCGAGTGATCTTAAAGAAGAAACTGTTCCTGAATAAAGACTTCCACCCTGGCGAATATCAATTAGGAAGCTAAGGTTGAATCCTTTATAAGAAAGACTATTATTGATACCCATTGTAAAATCAGGATAGATATCACCTAAACGAACATTGTTTTCTGTTTCACGTAAACCTGTTTTTTCGTTGATAATAAAGTTTCCCTGGTCATCACGTTTCCATCCTGTTCCATACAATCCGAATGACTCGCCAACCTGTGCCTTTACTTGTAAACCACTCCATCCGGAAGTCAATGTATAGTTTGTCATTCCTTCAGCCAACTCATTTACAGTTTGTTTATTAGATGCAAAGTTTATGTCCAAATCCCATTTCCAGTCACGTGTACGGACTGGGGTTAATCCAAGACTGATTTCAACACCATTGTTCGTTAATTTACCAGCATTGATATTATTTGTAAAATAACCGGTGGAACGAGGTACATCTATAGAAACAATCTGATCTGTTGTTACATTACGGTAATAAGTAGCATCTAAACGTACACGATTGTCAAAAAATCGTAGATCGGCACCAATTTCAAATGCAGATTGATTTTGAGGCTTCAGATCTTCCAGAGGGAAAATACGCGGTCCGGTAAAACCAACTAAACCATTATGTGGCAAAGTGTTTACAATACTATACTGCAAAAAATATGTGTTTACAGCTTTATACTGGAATGCCAACTGATAAGGTTTTTCATCGCTACCAACGTTTGCATAGTTTATACGGAATTTACCAAAGTTCAGGATGTCTTTATTTTCCATTAACTCTGTAAAAACAAAAGCGGCACTTACTGAAGGATAGAAATAAGAACGATTGTTGACAGGTAAAGTAGACGACCAGTCGTTACGTCCTGTTACATTTAGGAATGCCATACTTTTGTAACTGAAGCCCAAATCGAAATAAATACCCATAAGGCGTTTGATTTCGTAGTAGTTTACGGGACTTGTTGCTTTTGCATTTGTATAAGTATAAAGACCATCGACGATCAAACCATTTGCCAATGTATTGTTATTAGTCCATTCGCGCTGATTGATATTATGTCCGAAAATACCTTTGATTCCGAAATCATCAAATGTCTTTTCGTATGTAACCATCAAGTCGTTATTAACAATTCTATTAGCCAAGTCCCATGTTTGGAATTTACCTTCCATTTCGCCAACAGTTCCTTTTGCATATATTTTACGTCTGGTTTCGTTATAGAAGTCAGTTCCGGCATTGTTTGAGATAGTCAATCCTTCGAAAGGCTTATATGTCAAAATGATATTGCCGATGACACGATCCATTCTTGTCGTATATTTATTTTTGTTGATAATCCAATAAGGGTTATTACTTTTTCCGTCAGGATCCAGAGTAATTTGTTTTCCGTATTCGTCCACCCAATTGTTTTTAATATCGCGTGTATCAACAGTTCTTGGCAATCCATTTACCAGAGGCACTAACAAGTTCGGGTCGTTTGAACCTTGTGCGGCACGTCCTTTGGAATCATTACGTACGTATTGCGCAGAGACACGGGCTGAAAATTTTGAGTTGAAATCCATTCCGGCATTTACAGAAAAACTATATTTATTATAATCAGACTCCGGTATAATACCTTTCTGGTTAACAGAAGAGAAGCTGGTTCTAAAATCTGCTTTTTCACCACCACCGGCAACAGATACGTTATTGATATAACTCATACCTGTTTGGTAAAAGTCTTTTACATTATCCGGATATGCTTGTAAAGTTACTTTTTCTCCTTTATAGTTATTATATTGCATACCGTCGGCAGCAGCTTTAGCAATGTTCGGTCCCCAACCGTTCAAACTCTTAACGTTGTATTCTCCGTAGTTACCTTGAGCATATTCATTTTGGAATTCAGGTAATTTAGCTACGTTCTCAAATCGCGTAGAAGAATTTACGGTAATGAATGTCTTCATGTTCTTGCTACCTTTTTTAGTTGTGATAACAATTGCACCATCTTTTGCACGTGCTCCATACAACGCTGTTGCAGCTGCCCCTTTCAGGACATTGATAGACTCAACATCATCTGAACTGATGTCGCTGGCACGGTTACCGGCATCGACGTTTCCTGTGATATCATCAGGATTATAAGCGCCATTATCAATAGGTAAACCATCAACAACAAACAAAGGTGAAGAGTTCGTACCAATAGAGGAAGCTCCGCGAATTTGAATTTTTGCAGCTCCGCCCGCAGTACCAGAGGACTGTCCGATACGTACACCTGCAACTTTTCCGGATAAAGCATTTACTACATTACTTTCACGCGCTTTGGTAATCTCTTCTCCTCCTACGCTCGACACAGCATAACCCAATGATTTTTCAGAACGTTTAATACCGATAGCTGTTACAACAACTTCGTCTATATTTTGAGTATCAGAATTTAATCTGATATTCAAAACAGCCTGAACAGCGACTTCCTGAGTCTTCATACCCACGTACGAAATTACCAGAGTCTTTGCAGAACTTGGTACATCCAAAGAGAACGCACCATCAAAATCAGTCACTGTACCGACCATCGTACCCTTTACGACAATCGATGCACCAATAATTGGCTCATTATCATCCGCCGAGATAACAGTACCTGTTACCTTCGTCGTCTGAGCAGTCGCCATCCCAATACCTAAAATTAGGCAAAACAAAAGATAAGTCAACTTTTTCATAGACACACTTTTTTATTTAACTTATAAATAACTAATTTGCACTATATTTGTGAATACTTTGCCAAAAACCTATTATAAAACATACCTGAGAGACCGCAAATGTAATAATAAATTTATTATAACAACTAAATTCTAATAACTTTTTACAAAAAAAGGACTGTTAATTAACAAAATAGCAAGTAAATCGGGTATTCCGGAAGTGAAACAGCTGCTGTTATTTTAAGATTTCCGACAAACAGACGATTTAAAATTATCTATTTTTAACCCCTTGCCTTTTACACTTCAGGCTAAGATTTATTTGACCTAAAAACCGCTGGGGACCACCCCGGTAGAAAAGCCTCGCGATTTTTTCGTTTCATTTGCCCCCAAATAAAGATGATGGATTGAAACGCAAAGCAAGTCAAAAAATATCGGCTACTAATTTTCTGTGAAAAAATATAGTCAGTCAAATCCCTCTTTTTTTGAAAATGAGTAGTAAATAAAGTCATTTCTATTTCTGTTCTAGCTAGATAGAAAATACATTGAAAAGATACCCACATGTATATCCTGTTACTTCTTTTAAATCTTTCGCCCTTGATTTTAGATTCGTTTACGCATTTTATACCAAGTTCTGCAAAGACTAAATAAAATCTTAACAAGTCTTATTTTGTCACTTAACTATCTAATTATATTGCACTTGTATATATATGGTAAATTCTATTAGTTTAATAAATAATGTGTGTTTATGATGAAAAAGTTCACTTTTATTCTGCTGTGCCTCGTAATAGGTATAAGCACTGTGGTTGCTCAGAACACGAAAGTAGCAGGTTCTGTTATTTCCGCTGATGATGGGCTGCCGGTTATTGGGGCGTCGATTGTTGTGAAAGGTACAATGGTCGGTATAGTGACAGACTATGATGGTAACTTCACGTTGGAAGTTCCTTCTAACGGTAAAGTACTGATAGTTTCTTACGTCGGTATGCTTACACAAGAAGTACCCGTTTCCCCGAATGTAAGAGTAGTTTTAAAATCAGATACTCAGAATCTGGATGAAGTTGTTGTTACAGCGATGGGTATCTCTAAAGAAAAGAAAGCATTGGGTTATGCTGTCCAGGATGTAAAGGGAGAAAAATTGACTCAGGCCGCCAATTCAAACTTAGCCGGCGCATTGCAGGGTAAAGTTTCAGGTTTGGATATCAAGCCGTCTTCCGGTATGCCTGGTGCGTCTTCTCAAATCACGATCCGTGGTGCACGTTCTTTCTCCGGTGACAATACTCCGCTGTATGTAATTGATGGTATGCCTGTAACAAGTACACCTGACGTTGATACGGATTTGCAGAACAATGGTAGTGTGAGCGGTGCCGACTTCGCAAATCGTGCGGTGGATATCGACCCAAACGATATTGAAAGCATCAATATCCTGAAAGGTCAGGCAGCTTCTGCTTTGTATGGTATCCGTGCTTCTAATGGTGTAATCGTTATTACGACTAAAAGTGGTAAAGGTCTGGCTAAAGGCAAACCTCAGATTAGCTTTTCTTCTAACCTGAGTTTCGATGTAATCGGACGCCTCCCTGAATTCCAGAAAACGTATGCGCAGGGAGCTTCAGGAAAATACAGTCCTACTAACAGTTTGTCATGGGGACCTAAAATTACAGACCTTCCTAATGATCCGACTTATGGCGGAAATACAAGTAATGCATATACTAAAGAATATGGAAATCATGAAGGTATGTATTATCAACCTCAACGTGCCGCAGCAGGTTTAGACCCTTGGACTACACCGCAGGCATACGACAACGCCAAAGATTTCTTCGATACCGGCGTAACCTGGAGTAATTCTATAAATGTCGCTCAGGCTTTGGATAAGAGTTCTTATTCCGTTTCTTTAGGTAATACTCACCAGGATGGTATCATTCCTAGTACAGGTATGGACAGATATAATGTAAAAGTAAGTGCAGAAACAAAACTGCATGACAATTGGACTACCGGATTCATCGGTAATTACATTACTACGGCAATCGATAAGGCAGTTACTTCGGGTAACGGTTTGCTGAGAACTGTTTATTCCGCACCTCCAAGCTACGACCTGGCAGGAATCCCTAGCCATATCGCAGGCGACCCTTATACACAAAACTCATTCCGTGGTGCATTCGACCAGGCATATTGGGCGATGGATAATAACAAATTTACTGAAAATACAAACCGTTTCTTTGGTAATGCGTATGCAAACTACAAAACGAAGTTTGGTACGACAGACCATACATTGAATGTAAGATATATGTTCGGTGTCGATTCATATACAACAGACTATGTCGATAGCTACGGTTACGGAAGTAACACCGGAGGCGGTAAAGGCCAAATCGAAAATTACGGTTGGACCAATGCGACCTACAACTCGTTGCTGACAATTAATTATGACTGGAATATCAACGAAGACTGGGGATTGAATGTAGTTGCCGGTAACGAAGTAATCCAGAGCAACAGAGGTAAATATTATGAATACGGAACAGGTTACAACTTCCCGGGATGGAATCATATCGACAATGCAACGACTCAGTCCACTTCATCCGAACACTGGAAGAAAAGAACTGTCGGATTCTTCGGAAACGTATCCGCTTCTTATAAAAACATGCTTTATTTAACCGTGACAGGGCGTCAGGACTATGTTTCAAGCATGCCGCGCGGAAACCGTGCATTCTTCTACCCTTCTGTTTCTGCAGGTTTTATCCTGACAGAACTGGATGCGCTGAAAAACGATGTCGTTAACCACGCAAAGATTAGAGCTTCTTATGCAGAAGTGGGACAGGCCGGCGATTTCCGTGAAAACTTTTATTCTGTACCGACATACGGAGGAGGTTTCTATTCTTTAACTCCAATCTTGTATCCGATTAACGGCAGTAACGGTTATACGCCTTATTACAAAATTTACGACCCGAATCTGAAGCCTCAGAATACACGTTCTTATGAACTGGGGACAGACCTGAGTCTCTTCGACAACCTGGTAACATTAAATTATACATTCTCTCGTCAGAATGTAAAAGACCAGATATTCGATGTGCCTCTGGCTTCATCGACCGGAGCCGGCAAGCTAGTGACAAATGGTGGTAAACTTCATACGAACGTACATGAAATCACTTTGTCTTTTAATCCGATCAGAACGAGAGACATAAACTGGGACTTCGGTTTCAACTGGACAAAAATAGACAATTACGTTGACGAACTTGCTCCGGGTGTGGAAAATATCAGCCTGGGAGGTTATGTAACTCCGCAGGTACGTGCTGCTGCCGGCGAAAAATATCCGGTAATATACGGTGTCGGTTATAAGAGAGATGCTAACGGCAATCGTCTGGTTGATGAAAACGGTCTTCCTATTGCCGGTGAAGCACAGGTTATCGGTAAAGTATCGCCTGACTTCATTATGGGTTTCAACACGACATTACGTCTGTGGGATTGTACAATCAGTGCAGTACTTGACTGGAAGCAAGGCGGACAAATGTATAGCAGAACATCCGGTCTGGCAGACTACTACGGTGTAAGCAAGAGAACTGAAAATCGTGAAGGAACTATCATTTTTGATGGTTATAAAGAAGACGGTACAAAAAATGATATTGGCATTACAGGTGCAAATGCGCAGCAAGAATATTATAGTATCCTGAATAATATTGATGAATCTTCAATTTATGATAATTCATTCATTAAACTTCGCGAAGTAGCAGTAAGTTATCCGGTATTCAAAAGCAATTGGATGCAGGTTACTCTGAATGTTTTTGCAAGAAATGTCCTTATCTGGGCACAGGTTCCTGATTTGGACCCGGAGGCCAGTCAGGGTAACAACAACATGTCTGGTGCATTTGAAGACTATTCAATGCCTCAAACAGCCAGTTACGGTTTTGGAGTCAATGTTAAATTTTAATTCGTACGCAAAATGAAAATAAATAAAATAGGAAAGCTGTTAGCTTTTTCATTCCTGACTGCATTCAGCATTACTTCCTGTACGGAAGATGCGATGGACAAGGTTAATAACAACCCGAATAACCCGACAGATGCTCCTGCTAAGTTTCTGATTACAGACCTGGGAGTCAGTACCGGATTTGGTGTAGTTGGCGGAGACTTCTCTCTTTACTCGTCTGTTTACATGGAACATGAAACAGGCATCAGCAATCAGATGTACAGAGCGGAAGTACGCACAGGGGAACCGACTATCGCAACGACCTATAACAATGTCTGGGGAACAGTTTATTCCAATATTAAAAATGCTAAAATAGCCATTCAGAAATGCCAGGAAGACCCTTCCGAACAAGGAAATGTGGTGACTGAAGCTATTGCTAAAATTTATCTGGCCTACAATGCAGCCATTGTTACGGACTTCTTCGGTGATACACCTTTCACCGAAACCGGTATCTTGAATCCTGACGGAACTCCGGCTTATATGCAGCCGAAAATAGATACACAGGAGTTTATTTACACTGAAATTCATAAGAATCTGGACGAAGCCATCACTCTTCTGGACGGCGGTAATGCCAAAGATGAAGGTCTGTCAGGTGCAGTCGGTTCAAAAGACTATATTTATTCCGGTAAAGCCAGTGCATGGTACAAGGCCGCAAATGCGTTGAAAGCACGTTATACAATGCGTCTGCTTAACAAGAGCAGTAATAAGACAAAAGATTTGGAAGATATTCTTACTTATGTAAACAACTCATTCAAGTCTGCTGCCGAAGAATGTAAATTAACTATTTACGATGGAGATTCTCAGGTAAACCCATTATGGGGTTTCAGCTATAGCCGTAACAGTTTTGCAGCCAGCGAAAGCCTGATAGACAAGTTCGTAGAAAGAAATGACCCGAGAGCACCTCAGGCATTTATCGAACCGGACCCGACAGGATATATTGTTTACGGATACGGTGGAGACCAGGCTACTGATATTGAAAGTATCAATTTCGCACCCAACGGGACTCCGGATGAAGTACAGAATATTTATGGTATGTCTATGGCCTTATGGGCAATCACTACTCCTACGCAGTTAATCAGTTATCACGAAGTGAAATTCCTTGAAGCAGAGGCACTTTGCCGGTTAGGAAGAAAAAACGAAGCGGAAGCAGCATTGAAAGAAGCAGTAATTGCCGGATTTGCAAATACAGAAAACATGCTGATAGATGCTACTGAGAATTGGGTAGGCGGCGAAGTAAACCTGGGCGCAGATGTTGCAGAAGATTATTTCGAAAAAAGCGTAAAACCTCTGTTCGCAGTCAATCCTCTGAAAGAAACAATGATTCAGAAATACCTGTCATTCTTCGGAGCGTCAGGCGAGTCTACCGAAGCATATTGCGATTACCGCCGTATGAAAGGCGCCGGTGAAGAATTCGTTGAACTGAAGAACCCGTTAAATACCAACAGATTCCCGTATCGCTTCGGATACGGTGCAGACGATGTTCTTGCCAACCCGGCTATAAAAACAGCTTTTGGTGACGGACAATATGTTTACATTGAACCCGTTTGGTGGGCAGGCGGAAGCCGTTGAGAATAGAAAGTAATAAAGACAGGAATAGGGTGTATCGGCGATTACGATACGCCCTATTTTTTTATTGTAACACATTATTATTTATTCCTTTGCTTATGAACAACTTATTGCTTTATTTCTTATATTGGAAGCTGACGAAATCAGCGGCTGATAATTATCGGCCGTATGGTTGATAATTGTGAGCCAATCGGCCGATAATTATGAACCAATCGGTTGATGGTTATCAACCATTGATTACCTGCCGATGTAATTTAAATTAGTATGCATAGTAATCAAAGAGACATAGGGATAAATTGACCAATAGACAGGATACTTTTGAGAAGAAAGTCCGCATCTAATCAATTGATTTGAAATAGATCGATTTCAAATTAGTTAATTAGATGTTTTTCTATTACTTTTGTTCTGTTCACAAAAACAGAAGCAATATGAATACTCCATTTGTTTACGGTCGCATAGCAGACAAAGAAAATTTTACAGACAGGGAACAAGAAGTCAAACTGCTTACTCAGAATTTTAACAGCCTGGTTAATACCGTCATTATATCTCCCCGTCGTTGGGGAAAAACTTCTTTAGTCAATAAAACAGCACAGTTGTTACTGAATTCAAGTAAGGATTATTATATCTGTCATGTCGATATTTTCAATTGTCGGACGGAGGAAGAATTTTATCTTGCTTATGCAAATGCGCTGTTAAAGGTATCGACTTCCGCTTGGGAAGAATTTGTATCCGGTGTCAAAAGATATCTGGGAAAGTTGGCTCCAATCATTTCATTATCAGATACCAGTCAGACTTATGAACTTTCATTTGGCATAACTTTCAAGGATAATAAATTAACTTATGATGAAATACTGGATTTGCCGCAAGCCATAGCTAATGACTCTGGAAAAAAAATAATCGTATGTATTGATGAATTCCAGAATATCAACGAATATGAAGATCCTTTGGCTTTTCAGCGCAAGTTACGCGCTCATTGGCAAAAACAGACATCTGTCTGCTATTGCCTCTATGGAAGCAAACGGCATATGTTGCTGGATATTTTTAATGATTACAGCATGCCTTTTTACAAATTCGGAGATATTCTGTTTTTGCACAAAATAGGTAGAGCCGATTGGGTTTCGTTTATTTCTACACGCTTTACAGATACGGGTAAAAGCATATCTGAAGATTTATGTAACAGCATAGCAGCCAAGGTAAAAGACCACCCCTATTATGTCCAGCAGCTAAGCCAGCAGGTTTGGCTCAGAACTCCCCAAATATGTACTGAAGCTATCATCAGTGAATCTTTTTCAAGTTTGACAGGTCAATTAAGTCTGCTATTTGCAAATATAATAGACACGTTGAGTTCTAAACAGATAAACTTTTTATTAGCTGTGGCAGACAGTGTTGTCAACTTTTCATCCAAAGATGTATTAGCAAAATATAAATTAGGTACTTCAGCAAATATCAAAAACTTAAAAAAAGCCACCTTGGAAAAAGATTTAATCGATATTCTTCCGGGTAACGTAATAGAAATACAGGACCCTGTTTTTGAGTATTGGTTGAAAAATATTTATACAACCTCACGATAATAAAATACCTATTTAAAGGATAAAGAACGACTTGTAAAACATTAGTTAGTTTAGTTAAATTCATTATTTAAAAGGTAGAATTTGAGTATTATATTTTATAATATCAAATTCTACCTTTTGAATATACAGGAGCTGTAAGAATCTGTATTATAGACATATGTATTGGTTGTGCAATTTATTTCATTGTTGAAATCGGAGTTTACTGTCAGAAAAATAAACATTTCATTTAAAACTAATATGTTGATAATCAGACAGTTATAAATAACTAAGTTCTGCAAAGACTCTGGTGATTTCGTATGTCGGTATGAAAAGCCAAGAGGTTGTAATTAAGCCAATATTAAAAATTGTATTGGAAAGTGATAACCAACAGCTTGATGAAGTGATGGTGGTTGCGTATGGTACTACGAAAAAGGCTTCTTTTACCGGATCTGCTTCTGTTGTCAAATCTGAGGATTTGTCAGCACAAAAAGAGTCTTTTGTAAAATCTTTACAAGGGAAAGTGGCAGGTATTCGTGTCGGAGGATCAACCGGTGATCCTGGTGCTGACCAAAGAATCCAAATCCGTGGTATCAGTTCGATCAGTGCTTCCAGCCAGCCTCTGTATGTCATTGATGGGGTTGCTATTGTAAACAATGATGTGACTTCCGGGTTGAAATCTCAATCCGTATTATCATCCATCAATCCGGATGATATTGAAAACTTAACGGTACTGAAAGATGCCGCTGCTGCTTCTTTGTATGGATCCCGTGCTGCCAACGGAGTAATAATCATTACAACTAAACAGGGTAAACAAGGTAAAACAAAAATTACCTACAATATGGAAACCGGCTGGACCAATATGGCAGTAAAAAATCAATACAACCTGATGAATGCAGCCGAATTAAAAGAATACTATTGGGAAGGCATCAAGAACTATGCAATATTCAGAGGCGGCATGAACGAAGCAGACGCTAATGCCTTTTCTGACGAAAATACGCCTGATTTCTTTTGGAATTATGATTCCGATATTGATACAGATTGGAAAAAAGAAGTATATAGAAACGGCATGATCACAGACCACCAAGTTGCTATTAGCGGTGGTAATGAGAAAACAAAATTCTACACCGGTTTCGGATACAATAAGACGAAAGGTATCGTTGCCGGCAGTGATTTTGAACGTTATAGCGGACGTATCAATATTGACCACCAGGCTTTCGATTGGCTACGCGTTAACGCCCGTCAAATGTTATCATTCACAAATACCAATGGTTTTCGCGACCAAAATGACCAGGAGCAAGGAATGGGAACAAGCTCTCCTCTTTCTATCTTGTATTCTATGGATCCAACAGCTGTAAACAAATTGGAAGACGGTTCATATAATCCGAATGCTGGTTTGAAATCAAATATTTCAAATCCCAACCTGATGTTAGGCGAATCAACTGGTCCTAACGCAGAAACGGTTACTTCTGAAATGTTACGAAGTATGACAAATTTTGAAGCGGAAGTTTCTCTTCCTTATGGAATCTCTGCCAAGACTATCTTTGGTTATGACTATATTGATAATAAGGAACGTGAATTTTGGGCGCCGAGTAGTGTAAATGGGGCTTCTTTGAATGGTTTAGGATACCGAACAGACTATACGAATAAGACAATGACATCCTCTACCACTTTAAATTACAATGGCAACTTCGACAAACACAACATCCGTGCATTGGTTGGTTACGAAATTGAAGACCGTAGTCTGTTGCTGACCGTGGCTTCAGCCAAATCATATTCGACAGACAAACTTCCGGAATTGGCAAACGGACAACCTTATAACGTATCAAGTTCGACATACGGTTCGTCTATCATGTCTGTACTAGCCAATGTAAATTATGATTTCGACAATAAATATTATCTGTCTGGAAGTTTCCGTCGTGACGGTTCTTCTCGCTTAGGAAAGAATAACCGTTGGGCTAACTTTTGGTCTGTTTCTGGTGCATGGCGAATTAGTGGAGAAGACTTTTTGTCTGACGATCCTCTATTCAGTGATTTGAAACTACGTGCCTCTTTTGGTACAAATGGTAACTTACCCAGCGACTATTATGCCAATTTGGCTACTTACTCTTTTGGTGGCGGTTATGGTGATGCCAGTGCTATTTATTGGGGTAGTGCAGGTAACTCTAATCTAGGTTGGGAAAAATCCAAAAACTTCAATATCGGCATTGACTGGAACTTATATAATCGTGTCAATGTGTCTCTTGAATATTATGACAAGACAACAACCGATTTGCTCTTTAGAGTACCGACTTCATATATTACCGGTTTCAGTACTAACTGGCAAAATCTTGGTAAAATCAAAAATAACGGTGTAGAACTTACAATTGGTTCTACCAATATCCAGACAAAAGATTTTACTTGGACTACCGATTTCAACGTAACTAAACAAAATAATAAAATAAAGTCGCTGCCAGAAGGTAATGACATCATGTATGGTGATGGTAACATGTATCTGCTCCGCGAAGGAGAATCTATGCACACATTCTATCTGCCACAGTGGTTAGGTGTTAATCCGGAAACTGGTTTAGGAGAATTCTACATTGATCCTTCATTAAACAGCCGTGATGCGGTAGTAGACGGTCAGGTTGTAAAAGATGGCAATGTGACGAACTATTATACAAAAGCCGGAAATACGATTGTTGGGAAAGCTATTCCGGACTGGATTGGTGGTATGACAAATACGTTTGTCTATAAGAATTTTGATTTATCTTTTATGATTTCATTCCAAACCGGTGCGAGCTTGTTTGATTATCCGGCTTATTTCTTGTCACAGAGTGATGGTATGCGTATCGGAAACTTCAGTGTGTCAAAAGAGGTTGCAGGAAACTATTGGAAAGCTCCTGGTGATGTAGTAGACAACCCGAGACCGATATATAACAACCCATATCGGTCAGACCGCTTCTCTTCGCGTACAATTAAATCAACAAACAATATTCGTATGCGTGATATCACATTCGGTTATAAGGTTCCTGTTTCCAAGAAATACATCAATAACCTACGTGTATTCTTTAAAGCCAACAATCCATTCTTGATTTATTGTGCAAGCGATTATATTGACCCGGATGTAGATGTGAATGGTTATCGGCAAGTCGATACACCGCCGACAAGATCATTTATGTTTGGCTTGAACTTTGAATTATAATTAAAAAGAAAGAAATGTATATGAAAAAGATATTATTAATAGGTGCTTTCATCAGTAGTATATTTACATCTTGCAGCGACTTCTTGGAGAAAAACCCATCAACATCTCTACCTGTTGAAGAGGCAATTACTTCATTAGATGATTTTGGCAATGCTGTAAATGGAATTTATTATTTGATGTCAGAAGACCGTATGACATACAGTGCCGATTTTGCGATCTATGCCGATTTGAGAGGTTCGGATTTTAAAGCATTAAGTAATAACAATCAAGCTGGTCCGTTATCTCGTTACACGATTACTCAAAAAGATGATATTCCTGATTGGGCTTATTATTATTTTTACAAAGCAATCGCTAATGTAAATAAGGCTTTAGCTGCAGCCGATGCTTTAGTCGTGGCAGAAGAAGATGAGGCTACATTCAATGATTATAAAGGTCAGTTGTATGCTTGGCGCGCATTACTTCATTTTGATCTGGCTCGTATGTTTTGCCAGATTCCGACAATATCCGATGATATTAATGCAGGTAATACGGGGCTTGTGTTGTCTCTTGAAGTGTATGAACCTGGATATGTTGCTCCACGTACAACATTGAAAGAAACATACGACCAGATTTTGAAAGATTTTGATACGGCTATTCCTTTGTTGACAAAAGAAGCAAACAACGGGCATATCAACTATTGGGCTGCGCTGGCTCTTCGTGCTCGTGCAAATCTTTATTATGGAAACAACGAAGCGGCATTGAAAGATGCAAACGAGGTTATCGCTTGTAAAGAATACTCTCTTTATACAATTGATAATTATTTGAAATCATGGGGATTGACTTACACAACCGAATCATTGTTTGAAATGACTATCACTACCAACTATAATGCACAGCGTAATGCTGTTGGTTATTATTGTTCTTCTGATGGTTATGGAGAATGTGCCTTTGAAGAATCCAGCGATTTGTATAAATATTTGATTGCGAATCCTAAAGATATTCGTTCTGGTTTGATCGATAATCAAGAAGAGGGTGCAAACCCTGGAGTATATCCAGCCAAATATCCGGGACGTGACAATAATATTTATGTAAACAATCCTAAGATCATACGTTTATCCGAGGTTTACCTGATTGCAGCAGAGGCGGCATTGAAAACCAACGGGGATGCAGTTTCGTATGTAAATACATTGCGTAAAAATCGTATTTCAGATTATGTAGAAGTAAAAAGTGTAACATTGGATGATATATTGTTCGAACGTCGTATTGAATTAATGGCAGAAAATAGTATGTCATTCGATTATTGGAGAAATAAAAAGTCTGTCGTCAATCCATATGTCGGAGAAATCAAATATAATGATTATCGTACAATATTACCGATTCCGCAAGCAGAGATAGACTTAGCTCCTTCTATTTTGATTCAGAATCCGCAATATTAATCCGATAAAGGATTCTCTTTGGATATTATGAATATGATAGAATATACAGAATCGGTTTTTTGAAGATTGAACGGTAAAAATGAATCATAAGTAAATAAAATTACTGGTAACAAATTATAAGAGGCTGTGTCGTAATTATGTTTTACGGTACAGCCTTTCTTTTTACATTCATCTCTCAATCTGTCCGGGGTAATGGTATTGACACTACTACGCTAGCAAGATGACATAGTAGTACTGGCATGATAGCGCAGCTAAGTCTGGGAAAAAGCCGTACGTATTCTTGGAAAAAAACATACGCTTATCTTCCAACGGATAGGCAAGGTATGGCGAACGGATGCCTACCAGTTTCTCATTTCCTGCTTATTCATACAAATTTATGTTTTATGCATTCTTCATCTTTTGACTCTTACTCTTTGATTATCCTCTGTATAGAGGAGTGGTTCTACCTCTTTTTCTTCAATACTTCACTCACGGCTGTCAACTTGGCTAAAACTGTTTTCTTTAATGGGGATATTGGTAAACGCTACACTTTTTATTTTTTCTTTCAATCATCAAAAAAATAGATTCTTTGTGTTTCACTTTCTGAACAGATTAAGTAAAAAAGGCTTTTTTGTATCCATTTCGGAAAGCTTCTTCTTGTTTTTTGTTTTTTATGATTAGTAAGTCTCTTTTATCTTTGCAGACTCATAGTAGAAATGAGTTATTCGGATCAATTGTTTTTTAAGGCAAGTCTAGGTGGGGATTTTGTCTCTTTGGAACTCCGGTAAATAAGTAATAACAAATTTTTAATTTGTCTTAGACATAAGAAAGAACTAATTATTGTTCCTTCGTGTTTCATTCAGAAAATAAATATATATCATGGAAAAAGTAATTTATAACTTGGTATTTAACCGCAAAAAGCAGTTAAACTCAGAAGGTAAAGCTTTGGTTCAGGTAGAAGCGTACTTGAATAAGCAGAAAAAGTATTTTTCGACAAAGGTCTATGTCAAGCCTTTTCAGTGGGATGCAAAGAGAAAAGCAGTGAAGAACCATCCTAATATGGACTCTTTAAATCAGTATCTGGCTAATTTTATTGCAGAATTAGAACAGCTGGAACTGGAAATTGTACATACCGGTAAGGAATTTTCGTTGAATGATCTGAAAGAGAAACCTGAAGCAGGTCAGACTTCTTTTTCTCTGTTTATGAAAAATGAGATTACTCAAAGTAATCTGAAACCGTCAACGTTGAAGAATCATTTTTCGACATTGCAGGTTCTTTCCTCATTTAAAACAGATGTGAGTTTTAATGATCTGAGTTTTAATTTCCTTTGCGATCTTGAGCATTATATGTTGGTAAATAAATATCACCGGAATACGATTGCCAAACATATGAAGCATTTGAAGCGTTACATCAATCTGGCAATCAATAAAGATCTGTTTGATTTGCATCGCTATCCTTTCCGTAAGTACAAGATCAAGTATATGGAAAGCAAGCGAACTCATCTTACACCGGAAGAATTGGAACAGCTGGAAAGCCTTAACCTGAGAGGCCGCCGTACGCTGCAACGAACATTGGATATGTTCTTGTTCAGTTGCTATACCGGACTTCGTTTTTCGGATATAGTCAGTATCACGAGAGAGAACTTCCTCATTATTGATGATAAGGTTTGGTTGATCTATTCATCCATCAAAACGGATGTTAATGTTCGTTTGCCCTTATTCTTATTGTTTGACGGAAAATCTCTTCCGATTTATGAACGTTATAAGAATAATCCATGGACCTTGTTCGATATGCCGGCTTCTTCAAATTCGAATGTGAACAAACAACTCCGTCGAATTTGTAAGATGGCGAATATAGACAAAAAAGTTTCTTTTCATACTGCCCGTCATACGAATGCTACATTATTATTATATAATGGCGCGAATATAACAACAGTGCAGAAACTTTTAGGGCATAAAAGTGTACGTACGACGGAGATATACAGTAATATTATGGATATGACAGTAGTACGTGATCTTTCGAGTTTGTCAAGTATTAAATGATATAGGATAATGGCATTAGGGAACGTGGGGATATTATGGGGAATTTTCTGGGTTCTCTAATATTTTATTGACAAAATGTTAGCCTGTATGGGGCGTCGCTCTGGTTTTGACTCCCTGTGGCTTTCCTTTTGTTGTAAAATTCTGTTCTCAAACATTTATTTGTAAGTGAATTTTTCAGCTGGTTATACTTTGAAAAGTAAATAAAATATCCGACTTTTGTCTGCATGATGAATCAACCTTTAGCAGAAAGATTACGTCCGAAAACACTGGATGATTATATCGGACAGAAGCACCTTGTAGGGCAAGGAGCCGTGTTAAGGAAAATGATAGATGCAGGTCGTGTCCCTTCTTTTATTCTGTGGGGACCGCCGGGTGTGGGTAAGACTACACTGGCACAGATCATTTCCAATAAACTGGAGGCACCTTTTTATACATTGAGCGCTATCAGTTCGGGAGTGAAGGATGTGCGTGATGTGATTGAAAAGGCAAAAAGTAATCGCTTTTTCAATACGGTATCTCCTATTTTGTTTATTGATGAAATACATCGTTTCAGCAAATCCCAGCAAGATTCCTTGCTGAATGCAGTGGAAACGGGTGTGGTGACGTTGATTGGAGCTACAACGGAAAACCCTTCTTTCGAAGTGATCCGTCCGCTCTTGTCCAGGTGTCAGGTATATGTACTGAAATCATTGGATAAAAATGATTTGCTTACATTATTAAATAAGGCGATCAAAGAGGACATCGTACTGAAGGATAAAGATATTGTCCTGAAAGAGACAGATGCCATGCTGCGTTATTCCGGCGGAGATGCCCGGAAGCTGCTCAACATACTGGAGCTGGTTATTTCGGCAGAAGAAACGGATAAGATCGAGATAACGGATCAAAAAGTCGTTGACCGGTTACAGGAAAATCCGGCAGCTTATGATAAAGGCGGAGAGATGCATTATGATATTATTTCAGCTTTTATCAAATCGATCAGGGGGAGCGATCCGGATGGAGCTATTTACTGGCTGGCCCGTATGGTGGCAGGAGGGGAGGACCCTGAATTTATTGCCCGCCGGTTGGTTATCTCTGCTTCGGAAGATGTAGGATTGGCTAATCCGAATGCGTTATTGCTGGCGAATGCCTGTTTTGATGCCCTGAAGAAGATCGGTTGGCCAGAAGGACGGATTATATTGGCGGAAACTACGGTTTATCTGGCTTGCAGCCCTAAAAGTAATTCGGCTTATATGGCGATAAATGATGCATTGGCATTGGTTGAACGTACGGGAAACCTCCCGGTTCCGCTTCATTTGCGGAATGCTCCGACGACTTTGATGAAGGAGTTGGACTATGGGAAAGAATATAAGTACGCACATGATTATAAAAACAACTTTGTTGAACAGGTCTATTTGCCTAAGGAAGTACAGGATCAGCACTTTTGGAAAGGGCAAAATAATCCGGCTGAGCAAAAACTGGTCGAACATATGAGGAAATTATGGGGAGACCGGTTTTGATTATTGACAATTAATAATTGAAAATTGATGATTAACTGGAATAAAGTTGTCGGATGGGTGGAAAAAGTGGCTTTTTGCTAATAATTTTCACTATTCAGTTTTCAAATTTCAATTAAATTCGTACATTAGCCGCCTGTTTTCGAAAAACACGTTACTTAAATAATATATAACATTAAAAAGAAATTGATATGAAGAAGCACAATTTTTCTGCAGGACCTTCTATTCTGAGCGAATACACGATTAAGAATGCAGCAGCAGCTGTTGAAAATTTCGCAGGTACAGGGTTATCAATTCTTGAAGTATCTCATAGAGGTAAAGAATTTGTTGCAGTAAACGACGAGGCCAGAGCTTTGATCAAAGAGTTACTGGATGTGCCGGCTGGTTACGAGGTTGTATTTCTGGGTGGTGGTGCCAGCATGCAGTTTTGTATGGTTCCTTTCAACTTGTTGAACAAAAAAGCTTCTTATCTGGATACGGGGACATGGGCCTCTAATGCGATTAAGGAAGCTAAATTATTCGGAGAAGTTGATGTTGTAGCTTCTTCAAAAGAAGCTAATTATACTTATATTCCGAAAGGTTATGCAGTCGCAGAAGATTCAGACTATTTCCATTTTACATCTAATAATACGATCTATGGTACGGAGATGCGTTATGATCCTGATCTGAATGTACGTCTGGTATCCGATATGTCTTCTGATATTTTCTCCCGTCCGATCGATATCTCTAAATATGATGTAATTTATGCCGGTGCACAGAAAAATCTGGCTCCTGCTGGTGTAACATTGGCTATTGTCCGTACAGATGCTTTGGGACATGTAGACCGTGCTATTCCTACAATGTTGAATTACAATACACATATCAAGAAGGACTCTATGTTCAACACGCCTCCTGTGTTCCCGATCTTTGCCGCTTTGCAGACATTGAAATGGTATAAGGAGTTAGGTGGTGTTGCTGTTATTGAAAAGATGAATCTTGAAAAAGCAGCTATCCTGTATGATGAAATCGACCGTAACAAATTGTTCAAAGGTACTGCTGCCGTAGAAGACCGTTCTATCATGAACGTTTGCTTTGTAATGAACGATGAATATAAGGAGTTGGAAGACGAATTCAATAAATTTGCTTCTGCTGCCGGTATGGTAGGTATCAAAGGTCACCGTTCAGTAGGCGGATTCCGTGCTTCTCTTTATAATGCAATGCCGAAGAGCAGTGTGGAAGCGTTGGTTGCTACAATGAAAGAATTTGAAAAACAGCATTGATTATGACAAAAGTATTAGTTGCTACCGATAAACCTTTCGCTGCGATAGCAGTGAAAGGTATCCGTGAAGTTGTTGAAGGTGCAGGTTACGAACTGGCTCTTCTGGAAAAATATACGGACAAAGCTCAATTGCTGGATGCTGTGAAAGATGCCAATGCGGTGATTATCCGTAGTGATATCATTGATGCTCCGGTGTTGGATGCTGCCAAGGAATTAAAGATTGTGGTTCGTGCCGGTGCCGGTTATGACAATGTGGATCTGGCTGCTGCCACTGCCCACAATGTGTGTGTAATGAATACGCCGGGACAGAATTCCAATGCGGTTGCCGAACTTGTTTTCGGTATGTTGGTATATGCTGTCAGAAACTTCTATAACGGAACTTCCGGAACAGAATTGATGGGCAAGAAGCTGGGTATCCTGGCTTATGGTAATGTGGGACGTAATGTAGCCCGTATTGCAAAAGGTTTCGGTATGGATGTATATGCTTATGATGCATTCTGTCCGGCAGAAGTGATTGAAAAGGATGGTGTAAAAGCGGTTGCTTCCACTGCCGACCTGTTCAAGACTTGCCAGATCGTATCTCTTCATATTCCGGCTACAGCCGAAACAAAAGGTTCTATCAATTTTGAATTGATGAACTCTATGCCTAAAGGCGCTATCGTAGTAAACACGGCCCGTAAGGAGGTGATCGACGAAGCCGGTCTGGCAAAGATGCTGGAAGAACGTCCTGACTTTAAATATATCACGGATATCAAGCCGGCTATCGATGCAGACCTGGCTGCCAAATATCCGGACCGCTATTTCGGTACACCGAAAAAGATGGGTGCCCAGACTGCTGAAGCGAATATCAATGCAGGTATCGCAGCTGCCAAACAGATTGTTGACTTCCTGCAGAACGGTAACGAGAAGTTTAGAGTTAATAAATAAGTTTCTTATAAGATAGGAGTATAACACACCCCCTGCCCCCTCTCGAGAGGGGAATGGTTACCACCAGATTGTATAAACAAAGAGTAACTAATTCCCCTCTCGAGAGGGGGTAGGGGGTGTGTCATTCACTACTATATGAATGTATAATAACCAAATAGATTTACTACCATGGCAAAAATAAAACCATTCAAAGGTATACGTCCCCCTAAAGATTTAATAAAAGATGTCGCATCACGTCCTTATGATGTGTTGAACTCTGAAGAAGCACGTGAAGAAGCGAAAGGCAACGAAAAGTCTTTATACCATATCATCAAGCCGGAAATAGATTTCCCGGTGGGAACAGACGAACATGATCCGGCCGTTTACGAAAAGGCTGCCGAGAACTTTCAGATGTTCCAGGATAAAGGTTGGTTGGTTCAGGATCAGAAAGAACAATATTATGTGTATGCACAAACTATGAATGGACATACACAATACGGCCTGGTCGTATGCGCTTATGTGGATGATTATCTGAAAGGCAACATCAAGAAGCACGAGTTGACACGCCGTGATAAGGAAGAGGATCGTATGAAGCATGTTCGTGTGAACAATGCCAATATCGAACCGGTATTTTTTGCTTATCCTGACAATTCCGAACTGGATGCTATCGTAAAGAAATATACGGCTAATGCACCGGAATATGACTTCGTGGCAGAATTGGACGGTTTCGGTCATACTTTCTGGATCATCGATGAAGAGAAAGATATTGCCCGCATCACCGAACTATTCGAAGAAATGCCTTCATTATATATAGCAGACGGTCACCACCGTTCGGCAGCGGCAGCTTTGGTAGGAGCGGAGAAGGCTAAACAAAACCCGAACCATCGCGGGGATGAAGAATATAACTTTTTTATGGCTGTCTGCTTCCCGGCTAATCAGTTGACGATTATCGACTATAACCGTGTTGTAAAAGACCTGAACGGACTGACGGAGGAAGAGTTCCTCTCCAAAGTGGCAACGAATTTTACCGTAGAAGAAAAAGGTACGGATATATATAAACCAACGGGACTGCATAACTTCTCCCTCTACCTGGATGGTAAGTGGTATTCATTGACAGCTAAACCTGGTACGTACAACGATAATGACCCTATCGGTGTACTAGATGTGACGATCTCTTCCAACCTGATCTTGGACGAAGTTTTGGGTATTAAAGACCTGCGTTCGGATAAACGTATAGACTTCGTCGGAGGTATCCGTGGATTGGGCGAATTGAAGCGCCGTGTAGACAGTGGAGAAATGAAAGTGGCATTAGCTCTATATCCTGTAACAATGAAGCAGTTGATGGATATAGCCGATACCGGAAATATCATGCCTCCTAAGACAACTTGGTTTGAACCTAAATTGCGGTCAGGACTGGTTATCCATAAATTGGTATAAGAACGATTTATTCATAAATAGAAAAGCCTCAGATTTTTGGTCTGAGGCTTTTTTATAGGTTTGTCTTTTATTATAAAACAACTTTCACACACTGATTCGTTACCCGTATCAGATAAATACCCTTTGGCAATGCTATCTGTTCTTCATTGCCGGAAGTCCGGAAAGCTTTCAGCAAGCGTCCGTCGCGGGTGAAGATGTGGACCTGTTCCGGCTGAGGAGCCTGTATGTGTAGATAGCCGTTGGCGGTATAAATCTTGATACCGCCGGTATCGACTGTCTCGTTGGCAACCGGATCGGGATTTTTTACCACACTGTCGATGAAGATTTCGACATCGCTACGGATATACTTCACGATATAAGTTCCGTCACTGCTCTGCGGTGTAATTGTTTCTCCCCGATCGGTCGTGACGATTGGTTCGGATTGGTTATAATCCTCATCCAATGTCAAGTAAAAACGGAAGTTCTCTGACGATTCAACCTCATAGTCACCTGGGGCCGGATCGGTCGTGGCTCCCTTTACGGACGGAAGAGTAACTGTATAATAAACAGGGGGGAGTGGAGCTGGTATTCCTTCAAACTCAGCCATGACGGTCACGTCGTAGGCCGGCATACGAAAAGAATTACCAGACAAGGCTACAGTTGTATTTGCATCCCCTGTTTTATATACTTGTAAAGAACCGCTTTTCAGGCGATAACCATCGGCAGGAGAGACGGTCAGAGCCACCTCGACACCTTCTGCAACCTCCGTTCCCGGAGAAGCCGTAATGTTTCCATTCTCCATAGAAGAAATTGTTATCTGATAAGGGATCTGCTCAAACTCTGCTGTAACCGTTACGCCATAAGCTGGCATATTGAATGAGGTTCCGGACAAGGCTACAGTTGTATTTTCATCACCGGTCTTATAAACTTTCAGTGAACCGCTTTTCAGGCGGTAACCATCGGCAGGAGAGACGGTCAGAGCCACCTCGACTCCTTCGGTTATATCTACACTCGGAGAAGCCGTAATGTTTCCATTCTCCATAGAAGAAATTGTTATCTGATGAGGGATCTGCTCAAACTCTGCTGTAACCGTTACGCCATAAGCTGGCATATTGAATGAGGTTCCGGATAAGGCCACAGTTGTATTTGCATCCCCTGTTTTATATACTTGCAAAGAACCACTTTTCAGGCGATAACCATCGGCAGGAGAGACGGTCAAAGCCACCTCGACACCTTCTGCAACCTCCGTACCCGGAGAAGCCGTAATGCTTCCATTATCAACAGGCAAAATAGTTATTTGGTGGGAAATCTTTGCGAACTCTGCCGTAACCGTTACATCATAGTCTGGTAAAATAAACTTATTATCGTTTACTGCCACTAACGTGCTTTCGTCACCGGTCTTATAGACTTTCAGCGTTCCCTCCTTCAGAAGATAGCCTTCTGAAGACTCGACTTCAATGGTTAATTCGCTATCGATCGACGTATTGTTCGTATCACGGAACGGTACTTTATCGCCGCTAAACAACTTCGTTTCCTTCCAACTGACAGATAAGGAACCGCCGGAAATAGCAGGATCAACAGTAACACTACGTAAGAAATCATTTCCGGCAACGCCCGACATCACCCGATATGTATCACCTACCCGAAAGAAACCGTAACTACTCAGAGAACTGGGATCGACTTCGAACACCTTCCCGTCGGGTAACTCAGTCGCATCCTTTATTACAAACAGTGTCGTCATGTCTTCTAGTGTCGTGATAGCCTTATCAGAGAAAGGGGCTATTTTAACCGGCTGGCTCCAACCGTCACTTAACAAAGTATTCGGTTTGTTTATATCCAGACAGATAGCGGTATTGCGTTTGGGACTTGTATTAATTTGGCTTTTCACATACGAGTTGTTAAGTTCGACAGTAGTAAAGCCTTGCAAGTTATAGGGCATTACGAACGGATTATCCGCGGTTCCGCAATCCTTGAAAATGAAAGTGGCATCTTTTAATACACCTGTTTTGGGGTTTCCTGAACAGATCTCCGACAAATTAGTGGCATCAATATCGGGCGATACCGTTATGCAGGCTTTCCCTCCTATCGTGTTTTCTGCCATAAGATTATTTACAACCAAACCTGCCATACTGATTTCTCCTCCGTTCAGTTTGATGTTTACATCTCCGCCTGCTTGCAAAGCATAATTTTGGTCAGAGTAAAGCCCATACACATTGATATTATCGCCACTATTAACGGTTATATTAATATCATTGGTGACGCTTGAGCAGTAACCATTACCATATACATACAGAACTTCATTCTGATTACCATTAATCGTTACATTAACACTTCCAACACGACCATTGTCAGGACTATATCCGTCATCCAGATCACTATCACCCCAGCCTCCGCCGAAAATATTGCCGGATGTTATAGTTCCGCCGTCAAATACGACATTCGTGCTGCCAAATACCTGCCCTTGCGAGCTTCCGCCTAAAACATCAAATGAGATTGCTCCACCTGTCACAGAAACATGGGTATCCCCCTGCACATTACACCCCCAACCTCCGCCAAAGATATTATATTGAAATGTACCTCCGGATATTTCAACACGGGTACTGCCTACAGTTGTTCCCAGTTGGTTACTTCCTCCGAAAACATTTCCGGATATAGTAGGCGTTCCGGAGATTGTAAGATGACATTCTCCGTTGACATCACCCTGATATCCTCCACCATTGATATATCCCAAAGTACCACCGGATATTTCGACACGGGTACTTCCTACGGTTGTTCCCGAATTTCGGCTTCCTCCAAAAACATCTCCGGATATAGTGGGTGTTCCGGAGATTGTAAGATGAGATTCTTCGATAACATCGCCACTTTCACCTCCGCCAAAAACACTGCCTGAGACTTCTCCTCCTGAAAGTGTCACTTCTGTTTTGTTACAGGACGCCGATGCACCTCCTCCATAAATATTTTTTGTTATACTTCCGCTTGTTACTGTAAGTTTGGCTGTACCATTGACAGATCCTGTTTCACCACCAGCGAATAACCAACCACCAATATTCGAACTTACCTGTACATCCGTATTTTGGCAGGAAGCTGTAGACCGTGCACCTCCCCCGCACAAAGTAGCTAGACTTGGAGTTCCGCTCACCTTCACCGTAGCTGTCTCCAACACCAGCGATTCCCAACCGCCACCATACGTCCATTTGTTAAATGTTCCGCCGGTTATGTTCAGTTCCGTACTGCCGCAGGTGGCAGTGGTTTCGTTATCAAAACCGCCTCCACCAGTTACAAAGCAATTGAACGTTCCGCCACTTATCGTAACTGTAGCTTTTTCTTCTACGGGAGCTGAATAACCTCCGCCCATCACGTTATACCTATATTCATCATTTTTTCCGAAGGTTCCGCCTATTATCTCAAGATTCGTGTTTTTACATATTGCGGATGTATTATGACCACCACCTATTATATAATTTACATTACCGTTTTCGACTTTTATATTAGCAGTTCCTTTTACCGGAGCATTATTGCCTCCCCCGTAAACGGTAGAAATAAAAGTTGCATTATTGATTGTTATATTCGTACTGCCCTCGACTATGGCTTCGGTATTATATCCCCCTCCCAAAATAGCAGTTACAGTTCCTCCTTCAACAACGATATTCGTATTGCCTGTCACTTTTCCAGCGTAGCCACCTCCATATACCCAACTCAAGGTTGCTCCGTCTTTGATGGTTATGGAGGTAGTTTCAACATCTACTCCAAGTCCTCCGCCTCCATATACATCGCAATTATCCTTCACGATTACGCCGCTATCGAACACAACCTTTTTCCCGTTGGCAGTAATGTTCCCAGCCTCCAAATGTATATTCTTAAATGTAACATCTTCCTGCAGACTACAGCTACCTACAAAACCGTTCGTATTAAACTCCAAAGTCTTGCCATCTCCATTTATTGTACAAGATTTATCCGGCATCTTATCTCCGGAGGCTTCATAGAGTATTACTTTTGACAATAACGTTATTTCGTCTCCACTCTTCAATGCCTCCATAGCCGTCTGCCAATCGGCATATTCTGTATTGGTTCCTTCTGAAGTTATTTTCAGGATATTCCCCCCTTCGCTGCGGGTCAGAATCTTTTGTCCGGAAGATTCAAGCGGGACTTTCGTTTGCTTTTTTACCGGCAATACAGGTTTAGATACTGTCAAATCGGCTCTGCTTTCGGCAGACGAACCACCCGACGAATTGTTTTTCTGTGCCATTCCTTGCACAGTGACCATCATAAAAAAAGCAACCAAGAGACTTTGTAATCTGGGTGCCATGCCTTTTTGTAAAAATTCTTTTATACTCATATTAATGATTAGTGTTGTTATTGTTATTCGATCGACAGGCCATCCCGCCCGCGATTGACACCTTATTCCGGTCGCGATCAACACTCCATCCCGCCCGGAATAGAGTGTTGATTCTTTGGCTTGGACCGTCTTTGTTATTCTATCTCAGGACGATCGCCACCATCACCACCCGATTTACCGCCTATCCAAAGGGAAGTGGTGGTACTGCGGGGAGCTTTTAAAGTGGTGCCTGTAGAATATTGTGTAGTTACTGTTAGCGTATATTCGCCATTGGCAAGTCCGGGAGGGACCAGAAGCATCAGTTCCGACGGTTTGTTGGAAGCAATCATGTCGTCATCGAGCTTTGTAACGACTCCTTCGCTGTTGGTCAGCGATACGCCTACTGCTGCATCGCTGCCAACTATCTTTAGCATGGCACCGCGCACGATCAGGTTACGTCCGGATGTAGCCGTACCGTCTTTGAGTCCGGTCTTGCGGTCCTCTGTTTCAAGAATGTACATCACATTTGATTTCGTACCCAGGATGCTGACTGACGTTTGAGCAATTTCTTCGCGCAGTCCTTTGTCTTGTGTGACAGAGACATAAATAGAGTTTTTCTCCTTATTCCATACGCCACCTTCCACGACACCGAGGAATTTTGCTACGGCACGGAAGAGCCCGGTGTTCACGCTGTATCCGCTTAGGATAAGGCGGGCAACAACGCGGTTGTAGAGTGAAACAGAGTGTCGAAGTGTTTCGATACGCAGTCCGGTGTCTTCCTTTAACATCTCGTCGATGATGTCGTCGAAGTCTGCTTTACCTGCCGATTCAAGTTGTAAGATCTTGTCATTCAGATCATCTGTGGTCACCGTATTGTCGATGAGCCAGCCTTTTAATACGTTTTGCATAGGCTTGAATTGATATTAGTTCTTGTAGAACTATGGCAATTCAAGGCTTTGAAAATTAAGTAAAAAGTAATATAGGACTGATTATAGTATTGTTTTAGGTTTTTTATTAAATTACATTTTACCCCATGTAAATTCGGTTATTATCATTATCTTTGTCAGCATTATTAACCTAGTTCTACAAGAACTGATCTATCGTAGTCATACTCCCCCTTAAATTATGTGAATATTCTTTTTATCTTATTTCTTTACTCTCTCCGTCACCTTTGCCCCTGTCTCGATTGCCGTTAACTGCCGGATCGACTGTTTCTACCAGCCATTTCTCGATATTACGAGTCTTAGAGCTGAAGTTGACGCCTATTTTGTAGAGTGTGCGTGTCGTATCGGCTTCAAAGGGGCGTGCGTAATGTTTCTCATTGATCTGTCGAAGAGCTTCTTCGGCCGTGCTGTCGAACTTAAACTCCATCACATAGGTGTATTTATCCGTTTGCAACACCAGGTCTACGCGGCCTTCACTGGTATGATATTCCGCTTTGACGTAGAAGCCCACCAGCTTAAAGACGATAAAGAGTATGTTCTGATAATGAAGCTCCAGATCGCGCACCAGCTTATAAGGCGTATCGGCCATCAGAGAGGAAAGACGGCGGAAGAAGGCGTCGACTTGGCCTGTTTCCACTTCGTTTACAAACTTTTGTATCTGGAAGGGCGAGTCTACTTTATCAGCATTTGCATAGAAGGGCATCAAATACTTGAGAAATCCCTCTTCCACCTCCCGGTTGGGAAAGCCCAGGCGATACATTCCAAAACGAGGGTCGTACCCCTTGATGGTAAGGTATCCGCTCTGATAGATCACGGGGATAGGGTTGGTCGACTCCGAGTCGATGCTGTTCAGTATGTCTGCATTTGTTTCTTCGTGTGCCATACGGTATAGATCGTAATTATGGCGTTTGAGTAGTTCTACCAGGTAGGAGGGGGTTCCCGTCTCGAACCAGTAGCTGCCGAACTTCATCTTCAGGAAGGTGTTTAACAGACTGAAAGGGTTGTAGATACCGATTGAGTTTTCCACGAAGTGGTAGCCGTCATAGCATGCTTTCAACTCGCGGCAGACATCCTCGTAAGACATCCGCTGCGCATCGGCCAGTTCGTGAAGCTCATCCTCAAAGTTGGTATGTATTTCCTTTTCGGTGATGCCACAGAGCTCGACATAAAGGTCGTCCATCGAGATATCATTCAGGTTGTTCAGGTCGCTGAATACGCTTACTTTACCAAATTTGGTGACTCCTGTCAGCAATGCGAATTTGATGTAGCCGTCCATGGATTTGAGTACGCCGTAGAAAGGCTTCAGCGTAGTACGAAAAGCCTTTTGCAGTTCTACGTCGCCGATAGCCTGAAGCATCGGCTTGTCGTACTCGTCAACAAGGATGGCAACACGTTCACCGCTTTTTTCGCAGGCACGGCGGATAATTCCGGCAAACCGTAGGGAGAAAGAGGTTTCCGAAGGGCGGGTTCCATAAAGTTCCTCCCACTGTACCAATGTGTCGTTGAGAATTTTATCTAGACTCTCCGGTGTGTTATACTTCTCTATATTCAGATCAAGATGTAGCACGGGCCGTTTCACCCAATCTTTTTCAAGCTGTTCGATGGCCAGACCTTCAAACAGTTCTTTCTTCCCTTCAAAGTAAGCTTGAAGGGTGGAGATCATCAGACTCTTACCGAAGCGGCGCGGGCGACTGAGGAAGTAGTAACTGCCTGTTTTTACCAGCCGGTATAGCAGCGCTGTCTTATCTACGTAGAAGTAACCGTCTTTGCGAAGCTTCTCAAAATTCTGAATACCAATAGGATATAATTTACTCATGATACTTGTCTTTTATTAAAACGGAACCATCCGAACGCAAATATACCTTTTTATCGGCTGATGCCAAACATACAGCGAAGGTTTTCTGTGTCCGGATGTTTCATTTCTTCGTCGCGTTCGTCATGTTGTTTTGAATATCGTTATTTACTGACTCTCTCCGTCACCTTTGCCCCTGTCTCGATTGCCGTTCCCTGCAATTCCACGTATTCAACGCCTAACGGATTATTGGGCTTGCCTTTTACGTAGAGTGATTCGAGTATGGCCGGTTGGTTGTCGATCGTTGTCATGCAGACATATCTGGAATCTCTTTTGCAGATTGTCAGCTTCTTGCCGGAGTAGGCGGTCAGGGTCACTTCGCTGGTGTCGTTGCCTTCCGAAACCAGTTTATAGCCGTAAGCCATCTTACGCTGAAAATAGCTTAGCTCGTTGGTTTCTCCCACTCGTTCTTCCCGGTTTACCCAGTAGATGTTTAGGGGGACTTTCGTATTCAGTTTGCCGTTCTCCAGATTCACATCGTAACATACCAGATTTTTGTTAAGGCTTCGGGCGATATGGAAAAGCCGTTCGGCAGTCGGGTAGGTACTGTCATCCGGATTGGAGGCATGCATCACTGTAATGAGTGAAAGGAACAGGGTTAAATAAATCGTTTTCATCGCTTATAAGTTGGAAGTAAGATAAGTTAAATATTCGTCGATTCCTTTTTCATCATCCGGTTCCGGACTCCACGGAGCCATATTCTCCGGATGTAAAGGCGCGAAAGGCCCCGGTTTTACTTCATAAATAACTGTTCCCGATTCCAATACGAGCAGGCTATGCCAGATGCCGGGTTTGATTTCTGCGCCATACGATCCGGCAAGCGGGTCGAGCAGAAGTTTCTCTGTGATATTTCCGTCATTATCAAAAATAAATAGCATGGCTTTCCCACGGAGCAGCAGGAAAATTTCGTCTTTATCCGGATTCAGATGGCGGTGAGGGCGGATATAAGTATCCGGCTCCATGGCATTCAGCAGGCGGTTTACAGGATCGTCCAGTTGTTCGTGGAAGTTGTAATTCATACGTAAGCGAGGTGACTGTTTGGCACGCTCGCTGGTCTCGTCGAGTAGTTGTTTATTTATTATTTTCATGTTATGCAACAATTATTTGAGGGACGAATGTACAAAATAAATTTTGTCTGTTATGCCGATAATCCGTACTTTTGTACGAAACCCTGAAAATCGGCTACTTCATGAAACTCATTATATACCGCTTTTGTCTGTTGATATGTATCTTGTCTCTAACAATTTCCTGTAAACGGGAAGGAGAAAAGAAATTTGTTGTGGGCGTTTCCCATAGTTCTATCAATGATAGCTGGCGGAAAGCGATGGTGCTGGATATGCAGGTAAAAGCTTCTGAGTATCCTGGACTGACTCTGCAAATAAAAGATGCCGGTGAAGACAATGACACTCAGATCAAACAGATACGTGAGTTTATCAAACAACGGGTAGACCTGGTCATTATATCTGCCAACGAATCGGAACCTGTCACAACCGCAGCCGTAGAGGCTTTCCGGGCGGGGATTCCTACTATTATAATAGATCGGAAGATTTATTCGGAAGAATATACGACTTTTATCGGTGCGGACAATTATGAGATTGGCCGTGCAGCCGGATTGTTTATCAATTCATTGCTGAAGAAAAGGAAGACAACGATTGTCGAAGTGTGGGGGCGCGAAGGTTCTTCTTCTGCCCGCGACAGGCATAACGGTTTTAGTGATGCTCTTATCCATAATGATAATGTGATTCTGAAAACTGTGTACGGGCGTTGGCATGCGAAAGAAACAAAAGAAAATATAGCAACACTTGGTCTCTTTGATGATATTGATATCGTGTATGCTCATAATGATGTGATGGCATTGGCTGCGCGGGAGGCTATTATGGAGATAGATTCGCTGGCGGTAAAAAGGATAAAGTTTATCGGCATAGATGCTTTGCCGGGTAAGGGTAAAGGGATCGAAGCGGTAAGTAACGGTCATCTGACTGCCTCGTTCGTTTATCCAACCGGAGGAACTACTGCGATAAAGGTTGCCTGGCAGATACTGAACGGGCAGCCTGTTTCCAAACAATACGCATTGACATCGGCCCTGATTGACAAAGATAATGCAGGTACTTTATATTTGCAGACCGAACAGTTGGCTGATTATCAGGAACAGATCGAGAAACAGCGGAATAATCTGGAAGAGATGCTTTCGGAATATCGTTTTTTACAAAATTCAGTCGGTTTGATCCTATTGTTGCTGGGAGTAGTGGGCCTACTGGCTCTTTATGTAATACATATCTTCCGCAAGGTACAGCGTAAGAACCATGAACTGAAGCGAACTAATATACAGGTGGAACAGCAACGCGAAGAACTGGCTGTTGCCAACCGGAAGATCGAACAGGCTACTACCCGCAAATTACAGTTCTTCACAAATGTATCCCATGAGATCAAAACACCGCTAACACTGATACTCGGGCCGTTGAATAAGCTATCGAAAGAATTGCCTCCCGATTCTCCGCTTGCCGACGACATACATATCATAAAGAAGAATGCCGACCGCCTGAAACGTGTTGTCAGCCAGCTGCTCGACTTCCGTAAGGTAGAAAGTAACAAGATGGATATGCGGGTGACGGAAATAGATCTGGTTACCTTTATCGAAGATGTCAGTTCCTATTTTGATAATATGGCACAGAGCAAACAGATACAATACTCGTTTCAACATGATGTCTCTTCCGTAATGTTGTGGGTGGATACGGATAAGATGGAAAAGATACTGGCCAATCTGTTGTCGAATGCCTTTAAGTTTACACCCGACGGAGGGACTGTTACAATCCGTTTGCAGGATCATGCGGGATATGTTATCCTTTCGGTAGAAGATAACGGGAAGGGAATTCAGCCGCAGAACCTGTCTTCCGTTTTCGATCAGTTTTTTACCGCCGACCATCTTACCGGAACGGGGATTGGTCTGCATCTGACTCATGAGTTTGTCGGTATGCATAAAGGAAGTATCCGTGTGGAAAGTGAACCGGGGAAACGTACCGTCTTTTTTGTCGAGTTGCCCAAAGGAAAATCTCACTTTGATGAATCCTGTGTGTTTGCCCCTTCCGTAACAGAATTGTCGAGCGGCGTAGCCAATCTGGATACCCGTGAAATGGATGAGATTGTGAACCGTACCTACGATTATACGATCCTGATTGTTGAAGACGATCCGGATATTAATGCGTATCTGCAAAAAGAACTGAAACCGAATTTCCGTATCCTGACAGCAGAGAATGGTTTGGTAGCCGTGGATATACTGGCAAAAGAAAATGTGTCGCTGGTAATCAGTGACGTGATGATGCCCGAAATGAATGGTTATGAATTGTGTAAGCGGATTAAATCAGATATTGTTTTCAGCCATATACCGGTTATATTGCTCACCGCCCTTTCCGATGATAAACAGCGAATGTATGGTATTGCCAGCGGTGCCGATGAGTTTATCCAGAAACCGTTTAATATTGAAGAAGTAAAACTCCGGATCGTCCGTCTGCTGGAAGAACGTGCCCGGCTGAGGAATGCATTCGCCCAGGAACTTCAATCACCTGCCGCTTCCGGATTGAAAACGGATAAGGCGGAAAGTATGGACGAATTGTTTATGCGTAAGTTCATGGCATTGATCGAGGAATCTTATCCTGATTCAAACTTCAGTATCGAAAAAGCGAGCGAAATGCTTGGCCTGTCGCGTGTGCATCTCTACCGGAAAGTAAAAGAACTGACAGGTGTGACGCCTACCGATTTCCTCCGTAACTACCGTTTGAAGCAAGCCGCTGCCTTGTTGCGTCAGAAAGACTGTAATGTCAATGAGGCTGCTTATGCAACCGGTTTCAGTTCCCCTCCTTATTTCTCCAAATGCTTTAAAGCGGTGTATAATATTACACCAACCGAATATCAGGAGAAAGGATAACACTCGTTACATTTATGTAACGATACTATAAGCCTGTTGAAAATAAACCTTTTATGTAACGAATGTTATTCTTTTTGTAGCATCCGTTATCGTCTGCTTCTGTTCCGTTCCTTAGTTTTGCATCATCAAACATAAGGAACAAAAATCTCGTATTACAAAGAATTACTATATCATGGAACAGATGAAGCAACAAAATAAAAAACCGGTAGTGGTCGGTATTGGCGAACTTCTTTGGGATTTGCTTCCCACAGGTAAGACGGCAGGCGGCGCACCGATTAATTTTGTTTACCATGCTTCCCGTTTGGGAGCCGAAGGGTATGCTATCAGTGCCATTGGTGATGATGATAACGGAAGGGATATATTGAGCGAACTGGATAAGTACAAAATTCAGTATTTAATAGAAAAGTTACCGTATCCTACAGGAACGGTACATGTGGATATAGAGGATGACGGTATTCCCCATTACACAATAACGGAACGTGTAGCCTGGGATCATATGTCGCCTACCTCTGATGCGGTAGACCTGGCAGAACGTGCGGATGCTATCTGCTTCGGTGCTTTGGGACAGCGTTGTCAACAATCCCGTGAAACGATTCAGGCTATTCTTTCGTTTGCTCCCGATTCGGCGTACCGGTTGTTTGATATTAACCTGCGGCAACATTATTATAATAAGGTATTGATTGAAGAATCTTTGTACCTGGCGAACGTGCTGAAAATGAATGATGATGAAATGTCGGAGCTGAAAAACCTGTTTGGTTTGAAAGGAACCGAAGAAGAGGTGGCTAACTGGTTTATGGAGAACTATAACCTGCGAATGGTTGTTCTGACGGCGGGTGCTGATTACAGTACGGTTTACACCCCCGACGAAGTATCTACCTTAGCTACTCCAAAAGTGGATGTAGTGGATACGGTAGGAGCAGGAGATGCTTTTTCGGCAGCCTTGGTGATGTCGTTATTGAAAGGGCAGACATTGAGAGAAGCCCACGAATGTGCTGTAAAAATATCGGCTTTTGTTTGTTCCCATAAAGGAGCATGGCCGGTTTACGAATAAGAAATAGAAGATACTTATATATGTATAGGTTAATTGTTTAAGGCAAAAAGATGGTTAGTTTTAGGTTTTTAATTTAGGTTGGTTAAAAGGTCCGGTATTACCGGGCCTTTTATGTTTTTAAAAACGTTTGTACTGAAGGGATAACTCCAAACGCACGAAAAGGGATTATCCCGAAGGATATCCCTTTCCATGTATCGATAATAATGTTTGCCTGTTTTACTTGCAGACGCCTTATTAGTATTGTCTTTCCAGCAACCAAGCATCCTGGAAATCAGGTGCATATTTAGCTTTGATAGCATCGCGGCTGTCGGCTGCATCAGCTTTATCATCGAAGCTGGCAACGATTACACGCAGCATACCTTGTTCGTTTTCACCTAATACCGCATTGTAGCCTGCATTCTGCATACGCTCTTTCAAAGAGTAAGCATTTGTCTTGTTCTTGAAGCTACCGATAACTACACTGTAACGTTTCAGACGGCTGGCGTCTTCACCCTGTGCAGCGCTGATTCTTTCCGAGCGAGTCGTTGCTGTAGATGTTCTGGGTTTGGAAACCGGGGCAACCTCTTCAACAATCTCTTCTTCTTGTTCTACTACCTCAACAGGAGCTGTAGACTCTTTTTCTTTGGCTTGTTCGTAAGCAGCCTTATAAGCACTCTGTTTAGGTTTACATGAGCCGAATGCTAATACCATACTTATAGCGGCTCCAAATAACCAAATCTTATTCATACTGTTCAGTTCTTAAATTACTTGTGCAAAGATATAAATTATATTTACTAATTTCGCACACAGAATATAATATATTATAATGTACATGAATAAATCTATTGCAACAATGGTTATGGCAACATCCGTATTACTAGGTGCTTGTAATCAGGAAGCTAAGAAAGCAGAAGACACAAAGCCAGTTATCGGACGTTCGGAAATCAAGATTGCCGATGGCCGGATGACGCCCGAGGCGCTTTGGGCCATGGGACGTATCGGCGGCATGAATGTTTCGCCCGACGGACAGAAAGTAGTTTACACGGTAGCTTACTACAGTGTTCCTCTCAACAGCAGCAACCGTGAAGTGTTCGTCATGAACGCCGATGGTTCTGATAACAAACAGATTACCCACACTTCATTTTCTGAAAATGAAGCAACCTGGATTAAAGGGGGCACAAAGATTGCTTTCCTTTCCGGCGAAAGCGGAAGCAGCCAGCTTTGGGAAATGAATCCGGACGGAACCGGACGGAAACAGTTATCCAATTATGACGGCGATATCGAAGGCTTCGCTTTCTCTCCGGATGAAAAGAAGGTCCTGTTTATTTCGCAGGTAAAGACGGTTCCGAGCACAAAAGACAAGTATCCGGATTTGGATAAAGCCAGCGGTATCATTGTGACGGATTTGATGTATAAGCATTGGGATGAATGGGTAACGACAGCTCCCCATCCGTTTATTGCTGATTTTGATGGAAATAAGGTCGGCAGTCCGATTGATGTGCTGGAAGGTGAACCGTACGAATCACCGATGAAACCTTTCGGTGGTATCGAGCAGCTAGCCTGGAATACGACCTCCGATAAGATTGCATACACTTCCCGTAAGAAGACCGGTAAGGAATATGCTCTTTCCACTAATTCGGATATTTATGTATATGACCTGAATACCAAGCAGACTGTAAATATCAGCGAAGGTATTATGGGATACGATACCAATCCGCAGTATTCGCCTGACGGTAAATATATTGCCTGGCAGAGTATGGAACGCGACGGGTATGAATCGGATCAGAATCGCCTGATGGTTATGAACCTGGAGACGGGTGAAAAGACATTTGTCAGCAAGGACTTCGATTCAAATGTAGACGGTTTCTGTTGGAGTGCCGATGCCCGTACGCTTTATTTTACGGGAGTATGGCATGGTGAGTCGCAGGTATATAAGATTGAACTGGACAACGGCAATAAACTGACTCAGCTTACTTCCGGTACCTATGATTACGATTCAGTGAACTTGCTGGGAGAAAACAAGTTGATTGTTAAGCGCCACTCTATGAGCATGGGCGATGAAATCTATTCTATCGACCTGGCTGATAATAATAAGGTAGCTCAGCTGACTACCGAAAACAAGCAGATTTACGACCAGCTGACCATGGGTAAGGTAGAAGGACGCTGGATGAAGACAACCGATGGTAAGCAGATGCTGGCCTGGGTAATTTATCCGCCTGACTTCGATCCGAACAAGAAATATCCGACTTTGCTGTTCTGCGAAGGTGGCCCGCAAAGTCCGGTCAGCCAGTTCTGGTCTTATCGTTGGAACTTTCAGATTATGGCGGCTAACGATTATATCATTGTCGCTCCGAACCGTCGCGGTCTTCCGGGCTTCGGCATGGAATGGAACGAACAGATCAGCGGTGATTACGGTGGTCAGTGTATGAAAGACTATTTCACGGCTATTGATGAAATGGCGAAAGAACCGTATGTGGATAACGATCGTCTGGGTTGCGTCGGAGCCAGCTTCGGAGGTTTCTCCGTTTACTGGTTAGCCGGTCATCATGACAAACGTTTCAAAGCATTCATTGCCCATGACGGTATCTTCAATATGGAAATGCAGTATTTGGAAACGGAAGAAATGTGGTTTGCCAACTGGGATATGGGCGGCGCTTACTGGGAAAAGAACAATCCGGTGGCACAACGCACATTTGCCAACTCTCCGCATTTATTCGTAGACAAATGGGATACGCCAATCTTGTGTATCCACGGAGAAAAAGACTATCGTATCCTTGCCGGTCAGGGAATGGCAGCCTTCAATGCAGCCGTGCTACGCGGTGTTCCTGCCGAATTGTTAATCTATCCGGATGAAAACCACTGGGTATTGAAACCGCAGAACGGCGTGCTCTGGCAGCGCACATTCTTTGAATGGCTCGATCAGTGGGTGAAGAAATAAGAATCGCTTTTATATAGCAAAAGGGGAGTTCCGGCAGTCGGGTTCCCCTTTTTTGTAATATCTGAATAATAAATCTTATCCGGCTATCTTATCGTCAGTTTATCGAACCGCCTCCAAAGCAATACGCCTAACGTTGTCAGGCTTATCGGGAATCCGCACCAAATCCCGATGGCTCCCCAATCGAAGATAAATCCGCAGACATAACCGATTGGCAGTGCCAGTCCGAAATGGCAGGCAAATGCGCAGTAAGCCATATATTTCACATCGGCTATCCCTCGTAGTGCATTGGCAAATAAGATTTGTAATCCGTCGCCGAACTGATACAACACGACTGACCAGGATAGGAGGGCTACCATAGCTACGACCTCATGTTCGGGAGTAAATAAGTATCCCATATTCTTATGGAACAGTATAATAAAGAATACGAATAATACAGCCACTCCCATAATCAGATGTAGTCCGGCAAAAGAAGCCTGACGGATATTCAGCCAGTCACTGTATCCTTTGAATACACTTACGCGAATTGTAACGGCGGCAGCTATCCCGTAATAGACCATGAATCCGAGTGTCGTGATTACGCCTAACACCTGATGGGCGGCCAGTGCGGTGCTCCCTATCCATCCCATCATAATAACACTCAGACTGAACGAACCCGTTTCAACCCCCATTAACAATCCCACCGGAAAGCCTAAACGTATCAGGTTGGAGAGGTTCAGGCGGTTAACGACTCCATTTTTGAATCCGGTCAGGAATTCTTTATATTTTTCCCTCCGGGCAAATAAAACACAGAAAACAATAAATGTAAGGATACGACTGACAAGTGTGGAGATACCTGCCCCGGTCAGTCCCATCTCCGGAACGCCGCATTTTCCATAGATAAGAAAATAGTTCCCTATAATATTCAACACGTTCGCCCCGAGCATGATCCACATCGGAGTAACCGTATCGGTCGTACCGTCGCTGAACTGCTTAAACGAATTGAACAGCATGGCGAATATCACCGAGAAAAGCTGTAAGATATAGTAGGGAACGATATATGGCATCAACTCTTCCGGCTGTTTTAAAATATCGATGTTCAACAGGAGCAGGAGCATCAAAGTACTTAACAATACCCCGACGATGAAGTTGATAAAAAGACTGTTCTTCAATGTCTCTCCGGCTTTGTGATATTCCTTGTTGGCATGCAAACCGCCGATAATAGGAGTGAGGCCGTATGAGAAACCCATCCCGAAGATAAAAGCCAGGTTAAAGAAGTTATTGACAAAAGAAGCGGCGGCCAGTTCGGCTGTACTGTGATGTCCCACCATGATGTTGTCGGCAAAACCGACAATAATAATGCCCAGCTGCCCCAACATGATCGGGACACCCAGACGGATTGTTTCTTTATAATGTTCTTTGTAAGCAGAGAGTTGTATCATTGCATTCTTTTAGTCGGTTCATCAGCATAAAAGAGTGGTAAGTATCTGATGAGTTTTCAGAAAGAGGTAGGTCTAATTTAATTTAGAGGTAGGTCTAAATTGAATTACACGTACCTCTAAATTGATTTAGACCTACCTCTAAATATAAAAACATTGGATATTCTCCGGAAAGATGTTGTGTATTTTCCGGAAAAGGATCGTATTAAATTATTTCCACTGATTCGATAACCACATTTTCCAATGGACGGTCCTGGCGGTTGGTCTTTACGTTCTGGATGGCGTCCACTACGTCCAGTCCTTCTACCACTTCGCCGTATACCGTATATTCGTTATCCAGAAAAGGAACACCGCCGATTGTTTTGTATGCCTCGCGCTGTTCCGGAGTCAGCTTGGCCTCCTCTTTGCGCTTTTCAGCTTCCAGTTCTGTTTTTCCGACCAGGGTATCACGGATGATGGCCAGTTCGGCTTTGTCACCACTTTGGTAAGCTGCTTTGATCTTCGCAGCATTCTCTTTTTGCAGACGGGCGAAAATAGACTGTTTCAGGCGGCCTTCTTTCTGCTTTTCCATCTGGGCCAGTTCGCTGTCGGAATAAACTTTTCCGGTTACGATATAGAACTGGGAAGCGGAAGATTCTCTTTCCGGATTCACTTCATCGCTAGTACGGGCTGCTGAGAGTGCTCCTTTTTTGTGGAAATATTTCGGATAAACGAACTCGGCAGGGACCGTATATCCCAGGTCGCCGGCACCCAGTTGTTTGCTCATCGGAGCATCTTTAGAGGTGACATCACCACCCTGGATCATGAAATCCTTGATGACACGGTGGAAAAGCAGGCCGTTGTAAGTGCCTTCCTTTACCAGTTTGATAAAGTTGTCGCGATGTTGCGGTGTTTCGTTGTATAATTTTAGTTTGATGTTACCCAGGTTGGTCTTCATCAGAACCTGTGTTTCGTTTGTTTCCATTTTTCGTTTCGTTTAATGATTATTTATCGACAATCGTCATTGTCTTGATCTTTATATTCTTTAACGGCCTGTCGTCCTCATTTGTTTCGACAAACTGGATTTTATCGACAACTTTCATGCCTTTTATTACTTCGCCGAAGATGGTGTAGGTCCCGTCCAGGTGGGGAGCGCCCCCTTCAAGCATATAGGCTTCCCGTTGTTCGGGAGTAAAGGTTTTATTATCTTTTTCCTCCATCTTGTCCAGTTCCATTTCCGTATAGAATTTTCCGGTAACGATGTAGAACTGTGTACCCGATGAGGCGCGTTCCGGATTCTCGTCGTCGCTGGTACGGGCGGCACAGAGCATACCGCGTTTGTGGAAATATTTCGGATAGACGATCTCTGCCGGGATGGTGTAACCCGGGTCGCCGTCCCCCAGATGCTGTTCGATAGGTGCATCTTTCGAGTTGATGTCTCCGCCTTGTACCATGAATTGTTTGATGACACGGTGGAACAGGAGGCCGTCGTAGCGCTTCTCTTTCACATTTTTGATAAAATTATCCCTGTGCTGGGGCGTGTCGTTAAATAACTTCACTTTGATCTTTCCCATGTCGGTATCGATCTGAACAAGGGTCTCAACTTCCTGCGCTTGCAAATGAAGGGATGACAATAATCCGATTAGGAGTAAACCTATAGCAAACAGCTTTTTCATCTTCGTTTTATTTTGTTATTAAGGCAACAAAAATAGTTACTTTTAGTCGTTAACGCAACCTTTTAACACAACCTTTTCATGCAATGCTTGTTCCTTACTGGTAAAACGTCTAAACAAAACACATTTATGAAAGCATTTGTTAAAGGAGCAGCTTTGTTGCTCGGGGTCGGACTGTTATCCACCCATGCCCAGGCTCAGAAAGTGATCATTAAGGATGAGGAGCCGAATTCAATCCTGTTTATATCCCGTGATAAGGCGGGTGATGAAATTATCCGGATACTGAACGAAACCCAGAATCAGCGTTTCCATGAACCGGGCATTCCCCGTTTCCTGCTGACCGACCGTAAGGGGCGTTTCGCTCTCGGTATCGGAGGATACGTGAAGGCAACAGCCGAATATGATTTTGGCGGAATCTCCAAAGATATTGATTTCTATCCCGCACTGATCCCCAACAAAGGTGCGTCGCATGTCAGAAACCAGTTCCAGATGGATGCAACAACCAGCACGGTCTTCCTTAAACTGGTGGGACACACCAAACATCTGGGCGACTTCGTTGTCTATACGGCCGGTAATTTCCGTGGAAACGGTAAGGGCTTTGAACTGAGAAATGCGTATGCTTCCTTGCTGGGATTCACACTCGGATATGACTATGGTTCGTTTATGGACCTGGCGGCTATTCCTCCGACGATCGACTTTGCCGGTCCGAACGGGATGGCGATTTATCATGCTACCCAGTTCCGTTACGAACGTTCGTTCGGGAAAGGATGGAAAGCCGGTGTCGGTGTGGAAATGCCGGTGGTGGACGGACTGACCAATGATAACCTGAGTATCGGTTCGCAACGCATGCCGAACTTCCCCGCCTATCTGCAATATGGCTGGAACTCTAAGAGCCATCTGCGTGCCGCCGCTATCGTCAGAAGTATGACATATGATAACCTGGTTGCTAATAAAGCCGAATCGGAAACAGGCTGGGGCGTGTTGCTCTCCACCACATTCAACCTTTGCAGCAAAGTACAGGTGTACGGACAAGGTGTTTACGGTCGGGGTATCAGCCAGTACATGAACGACCTGAGTAATCTGAATGTGGATATTGTTCCCGATCCCGACAAAGCCGGACGTATGCAGGTTCTTCCGATGATGGGATGGTATGCCGGCCTGCAATACAATATTACTCCGAATGTGTTTGTTTCGAGTACTTACAGCCAGTCACGTTTATATAGTGAAAACGATTACCCGTCGACTCCTTCCGAACAATACCGCTACGGACAATATCTGGTAGCCAACCTGTTCTGGAATATCACTCCCGACTTGCAGGTCGGTGCCGAATATCTGAGAGGATGGCGCACGGACTTTAATGATCAGACTCGCCATGCCAATCGTCTGAATCTGGCAGTACAGTATAGTTTCTAGTCGAACGGGTAAAACCGTTAAAAGTCAAAGCGCCTCTTTGTCGTGTTGCTTTTTTGTATACCTTTGTGGCTATTGAGGGATAATTAAAGAGGCAATATGAATTTTCAGATGAGGCAGCTTGCGATTCTATCGCTGCTATTGTTATTATCAATATATGCGAAAGGAGAGAATACTCCGGTTGTATCTGCTCGGGATGCGGCCGGAGCATTCCCTTTTGAAAAGAAAGTTACCGGACGGGTTGTTGATTCCGGCGGTAAGCCGTTAGCGGGAACAAATGTGGTGGAAGAAGGCACGACAAACGGTGTCGTAGCGGATGCGGGAGGTAATTACTCGCTGTCAGTGGGAGAAGAGGCTACATTGATCTTCTCTTTTATCGGTTATAAAACCAAACATATTCCTGTCCGCGAACAGCAATATCTGGAAGTCGTGTTGGAAGAAGATGTATTGTTTCTGGAGAATGTTGTCGTAACCGCCCTGGGTATAAAAAGAAAAGAAGCCTCGCTGACCTATTCCGTCGAACAGGTTGATGGCGAGGAACTGAACCGGGTGAAAGACCCGAATATGATTAATACGCTTGCCGGAAAAGTAGCGGGGGTACAAATAAACAAGGCTGCTTCCGGCCTGGGCAGTTCTTCTAAAGTCCTGATGCGTGGCATCCGCTCGGTGGTAGGTAACAACCAGCCTTTGTATGTCATAGACGGTGTCCCTATTCTTAATTCTGCCAATGAACAGGCTTTTTCCGCTATTGGCGGTACTGCCGATGCCGGAAACCGTGATGGCGGTGACGGTATCTCTAATCTGAATCCCGAAGACGTTGAAAGTATCAGTATCCTGAAAGGCTCACCGGCAGCCGCCTTGTATGGCAGCCAGGCGGCTAATGGTGTTATCCTGATTACAACGAAGAAAGGCAATCCGGATATCCGTAAGATATCCTTTTCAACCAGCCTGATGTTTGATAAAGCCTTTTGCCTGCCGGAGTTCCAGAACGAATACGGAGTGTCCGACAACGTGGAAAGCTGGGGAAAGAAAGCCGACTTGCCGGTATATGATAATGCGGGCGGATTCTTCAAGACTGGTCTGACCTCTATCTCTTCTTTTTCCGTAAGTGCAGGTAACAAGAAATACCAGACTTATTTCTCCTATGCCAATACAACGGGAAAAGGTATCATCGAACATAACAGCCTGTCAAAACATAATATATCTCTCAGAGAGACGGCTTTCCTGTTTGACGACCGTCTGAAGCTGGACGGAAGTGCTTCATTCCTGCGGCAAACAACGAAGAACCGCAATCCCAGCGGTGGCTTCTATATGAATTCGCTGGTGGGACTTTATCGTTTCCCGCGAGGTGTGGATATATCCGAATACAAGGAGAACTATGAAGTATGGAACCCGTCCCGGAACCTTAACGAACAGAACTGGCATTCCGATACCCAGGATTTTGAACAGAACCCGTATTGGGTCACAAACCGTATCCGGAGCAAAGATTCCCGTACCCGTACGATCCTGTCGCTGAATGCCGAACTCAAAGTGACGGACTGGTTTAAGATACAGGCACGCGGCAGTCTCGACTATCTGTCGGATAAGGTGCGTCAGATGTTTTATGCCTCCACAGCCCCGGCTTTGTCCGGTCAGAACGGCAGGTATATCGAGGCGGATTATCAGGAAACACTTTTGTACGGGGATATTATCGGTTCCTTTGAAAAGAAATTCGGACAGTTTTCCCTGAACGGTGTGATAGGAGCGAGCATCAACGACAAACTGGTGAACTCCTTGCGTTATGATTCGAAAACGGCATCATTGAAATATGCCAATGTGTTTAATGTGGCGAATATCATTATGGACGGTTCAGCTTATATCGACCAGCAGATCGATGCCCACCGTCAGTTGCAGTCGCTGTTTGCTACTGCGCAGGTCGGTTACAAGGACATTTTCTTCCTAGACCTGACAGCCCGGAACGACTGGTCGAGTACGCTGGCCTTTACTCCGAATGAAAAGAAAGGCTTTTTCTATCCGTCGGTAGGCGGGGCCTGGGTGATGAGCAAGATGTTCCGGTTGCCGGATTTTATTTCGTTTGGCAAGCTGAGAGCCGTATGGAGCAAGGTCGGTAACGACATACCTTTATATATAACAAACCCAGTTTCGCATGTGGGAGCCGGTGGCGAAATAGAATATGCCGATTCCGCCCCGTTCGAAAATATGAAACCCGAAATGACAACTTCGGGGGAGTTGGGTACGGAATGGCGTTTCCTGAACGACCGTATCAGTTTTAGCGGGACGTATTATAAGACGAATACCCGTAACCAGTTCTTCAAACTCCCCGCCAAGTCGGGAGACAAATATGCTTATCGTTATGTCAATGCAGGAGATATCCAAAATATCGGTTGGGAGGTCAGTGTTTCCGCATTGCCGGTTGTCGGTAAAGATTTCGAATGGAAATCGTCGCTGAACTATTCGACCAATAAAAATAAAGTAGTCAGGCTGCATGAAGAATTGCCAGTCTTTATTTATGGTCCGAGAGGCTTCTCTTCCAGTTATGCAATGAAGCTGGTGGAGGGCGGTTCTTTCGGGGATATCTATGGGAAAGCATTTCGCCGTGATGAGAACGGGCATATCCTTTATGAAACGGAAGGTGGCAAAAAAGGTCTGCCCCAGGTGGAAGGCGAAGGAAACCTGATTAAAGTAGGAAATGCAAATCCCAAATTCACAATGGGCTGGAATAATACGTTTACTTACAGGAACCTGTCTCTTTCATTTCTGATAGACAGCCGTTTTGGTGGTGAAGTCTTGTCGCAGACGCAGGCCGATATGGATATGTTCGGCGTGACTCAGATTACGGCTGATGCCCGTAATGCCGGCTTTGTCATGCTGGAAGGAAACAGGATAGAAGATGTAAAAAGCTTTTATAAAAATGTAGTGGGAGGACGTGCGGGAGTAACCGAATATTATATGTACGATGCGACCAATATCCGTCTGCGTGAATGTTCGCTCGGCTATGCCTTGCCCGGGAAATGGTTGGAGGCGACGAAAGCTATCAGGCAGGTTCACCTGGCTTTCACTGCCCGTAATCTCTTTTTCCTTTATAAGAAAGCCCCTTTCGACCCTGATTTGATTCTTTCAACGGGAAATGATAATCAGGGAATAGAGGTCTACGGTATGCCGACCACCAGAAGTTTTGGTTTCAGTATAAAATGTGATTTTTAATTCAGGAGTATGCAGATGATAAACAGAAAGATAGCAACCTTCCTTTTTATTCTTTTCCTGTTTTTCCCATCCTGTACGGGACATTTCCAGGAGATGAATACAGACCAGTCCGGAATCACCGATGAGGATATGACTGTCGATTTCAATAATCTGGGTATTCCGTTGGGAATCATTCAGCAGGGAATCTATTTCAATTATGATTTCGGAAAGGGAAAGAACTGGCCTTACCAGATTATGCAGAATTTGAATGCAGATATGTTCAGCGGGTATATGCACGATTATAAACCCCATAACGGTGGAAGCAGCAATTCCGATTATAACTTGCAGGACGGTTGGAATGGTACGAACTGGGGATACACCTACGCTTATATCCTTCCGCAGATAGATAAACTGGAAGACTCTACCCGTGTCAATTACCCGGAAGTCTACGCAATAACGAAGATTCTGAAAGTGGAGGTCATGCACAGAATATCCGATATGTATGGTCCTGTCATATATTCTACATTCGGAAACGACGACGGTGTTTATTCTGCCGATACACAAAAAGAGGCATATGATGCTTTCTTCCGGGACCTGGATATAGCGGTCGGGTTGATAACCGAACATCTCCGGAGCAAAACGGTTGTTCCCGACCTTTCGGATTTTGATATTCTGCTGGACGGAAACTACACTTCCTGGCTGAAGTTTGCCAATTCATTACGGATGCGCCTGGCGATACGGATAGCAATGGCCGATCCTGAAAAGGCCCGCAGTGAATTTCTGAAAGCGTTCCATAATCCTTACGGAGTTTTCGAAACGGTAAAAGACCGGTTGGTCGTTTCAATCCGGAACGGTTATCAGAATCCGTTGGGAGAAATAAACCGGATATGGAATGAAGTCTATATGAACGCATCCATGGAATCTGTTTTGAATGGTTACGAAGACCCTCGCCGTGAATTCTTTTTTGAGCCCTGTGCGGAAGACACCGGAGAAACGGTTCTGCATGGAAAATACAAAGGAATACGGCAAGGTACCTGTTTCTCTCATTTATTATATGCTTCTCATTCGAAGATATATGTGAATAAATCGACCGAACCCATATTGATGACTGCCGCCGAAGTTTGGTTTTTACGTGCCGAAGCTGCATTGAGAGGCTGGACGACGGAGAATGCAGGGGATAACTATCGCCAGGGAATATCGACTTCATTTATCCAGTGGGGAGCAGGCGGTCTGGAGGATTATCTTCAGTCTGAACGCACCGGTGCAGATTATATAGATGCCTTTGACACTTCCAACAATATAGAAGCTCGATGCAAAGTCTCTCCCAAATGGATTGAAACGGCCCCCAATGAAATCAAACTGGAGAAAATCATCACCCAGAAATGGCTGGCGGTTTTCCCGGAGGGTTGTGAAGCTTGGTCGGAACAGAGGCGTACCGGCTATCCCCGTCTTTTCCCTGTGAAAATAAATAACAGTAAAAACGGTTGTATCGATACGGAAATTATGATCCGGCGTCTAAACTTTCCTGCCGATCTGATCGATACGGATATCCCGCTTTACAACTCGCTTGTGAAGGCTTTGGATGGTCCCGATCATGCCGGGACAAGAATATGGTGGGATAAGGGGAGAAACTTCTAAAGTATTAATATGTGTTAAATAAGAGCGAGGCACCCCTAGATAGGAAAGTGTTGTGTGTATCCTTTATAAACGAACCTGAAAAAGGTACTATTATTAAGGAAACATATGCAAGACACAGTAATCATATCTCTTCTTCAGAAGTACATAAAAGATCAATGTACGGAGCAGGAGTTGCGTACTTTACTTCAATGGTTGAAGTCTCCGGATAACCATATTGATCTCGATTTGGTTGTACAACCGCTTTGGGATGCAATAGATAAGGATATGTCTCATCCGAATGAAGAAAGAGAAAATGAACTGCGCCGGGAAGTTTCTTCTTTGTTATCTGAAATAAAACAAAAGAATAAGTTTACTTCTAACTCTGGAGTTAGAAGTAAAAACCGTTTAAACGGTTTTTACAGGGTTGCAGCTATTTTAATTCTAGCTTTCAGTGTGACGTTAGGTTTACTGAAAGTCCTTGATCGTCCGCAGCCGGTTGTTACTTATGCGGAAAAAATGTCTGCGAAAGGTGAAAAGAAAAGTTTACTTCTGGCAGATGGTACTAAAGTAATCCTTAACTCTGATACAAAACTAATAATTCCCAGCAATTTTAATAAAGAGGAACGTATTATAGAGATGGAAGGAGAGGGATTCTTCGATGTGACTCCTAATCCGGATAAACCTTTCATTATAAGAAGTGGAGAAGCCCGGGTAAAAGTATTGGGTACCTCTTTCGATTTTAAATCTTATAAAGAAGATGAATTCATTAAACTGACGGTGTCGACAGGAAAAGTCAGAGTAAATGTTGCCGACCAAGATCTCCAACTGGCCGTTTCACCGAATGAACATCTTTCAATCAATAAAATAGATGGAAATGTCCGTAAGGAAAGCATAGAGGAAAATAATTATATAAAATGGATACATGGTTCTTTATATTTTAACAAAGAGCCGATCCGTGAAGTAATCAAAACAATCAATCGTACATATAACCGGAAAGTGATTCTGCAATGTAAAAATTGTGATTATCGCATAACTGGTACTCATGATAACAAGAGCATTGAGGCTGTTATTGAAGCTATCTGTTTTACAACAGGACTTCGAAGTAAACGTGAAGGAGGTAATATTATATTATATGAGAAACATTAAAGTCTAACACTAAAAAATAGAATGCCTATGATAAACATTTGATAGTAGCGTACATGAAAAAAGCAGTAGTGCTGCTACACTACTGCCTTCACTAAATTTCAGCAGAAACCTTTAAAACAGTATTGAGCCACTGGGTTGTAAGGTGTTTCTGCCTGTCTTAACAAACATCATTTATTAAAACATTACAAATGTATGAATTATAATCTAATCTATAACAAGACTCTTATGCGAACTTCGTTAACCGTTTGTGCTATCGCTCTGTCGTCTCAGTTACTCTGTGCGGAAGGAGCTTTAGGGCAAAGTCTTAAAGAAAACGATATCACGTATGTGGTGAAACAAACGTCTGTCAGTGACGCTTTTGAACAGTTAAGTAAAATCACCGGTTTTAATTTCTTTTATGACGAATCTGTCTTAAAAGGATTAAAAAATGTAAGCGTACAAATTAAAGAAGGTACGATAGATACTATTTTACACGAATTATCCCGTCAGACGGGATTGTCTTTTAAAAAGATCAATAATACCATATCGGTCAGCAGGGGACAAGCTAACACTTCTTTTCCGGCTGTTGAACAGAAAGTGAAGAAAGTAACAGGTACTATTCGCGATAATCATGGTGAACCCATTATCGGTGCGAATGTGTTTGTAAAAGGTACAACGAGTGGTACAGTGACGGATATGGATGGTAATTTCTCTCTGGAAGTTCCGGAGCAGGGTACTTTAGTTGTCTCATATATTGGTTATCTGACAAAAGAAATGCCGATAGGAAAAGGACAACAAAATGTGGAAGTTGCATTGATTGAAGACACCCAGGCTTTAGATGAAGTCGTTGTAGTCGGTTTTGCGAAACAGAAGAAGGCTAATCTGACCGGTTCTGTAAGTAGTGTTAAAATGGATGAGGTGATGGGAGACCGTCCGGTTCCGACTACAGGTGCTTTATTACAGGGAGCGGTTCCGGGTTTACAGGTTACTTCCGGTAGCGGTGAACCTGGTGGCGGTTTGGATTTTAATATTCGTGGTACAACGAGTATCAATGGCGGAGAACCACTTATTCTGGTGGATAATGTTCCGTTCCAAGGAACTTTAAACTTGATAAACCCGAATGATATCGAGTCTGTTACAGTATTGAAAGATGCGGCTTCCGCTTCTATTTATGGTGCTCGTTCTGCGTTTGGTGTTGTCTTGATTACAACGAAGGGTGCTCAGAAAGAGCAGAAAGTACAAATGACTTACAGTAATAATTTCTCATTTTCCAGACCGTCGAATTTGCCGGTAAAAGCGACTCCGCTTCAGACGGTTCAAGCTTATTCCGATATGGGATATATTACGTATTATTCAGGTCAGTCGGTAGATACATGGTTGGATTTATTGCATAATTATCAGGCTAATCCTTCTGCTTATCCGGAAGGATATGCAGAAGATGGCGGCATGCGTTATCAATTGGCACAGACTGATATTATGAACGATTTCTTGTCGGAAACCGGTTTCCAGCAAAAACACGATTTCTCGATTAGCGGTGGTAGTGAGCGTTCTTCTTATCGCGTTTCTTTGGGATATACCGGTTCTGACGGTGTAATGACTACCGATATGGATAGCTATAAGCGTTACAATGCGAAAGGATTTATCAGTTCGAAGATTACGAATTGGTTGACTGGACAGCTGGATCTTAGTTATTATAAATCGGATAAAGGATTGCCTAGTGGCGCTAATTATTCAAAAGCCGTATGGGCTCCATCGTATAATCCGGAAGGTTTGATTAATATTAATGGTGAAGACCTGTATTCCGGTACGGCAGGTAATTTGACGCGTTTAGGTGGACAGAACACGATCGGTATTTCGGATACACGTGTGTTTGCCAAATTGATTGCAACGCCTATCAAAGATATGATTTTGAATGCAGAATTTACGTATGACAATTTGTATAATACGGAAACAAATTATTCAAAACGTATTCGTTTTGCCAATGCTGATAAATTTTCAGAAGAGTATACTTCCGATTATTCGACTTATAAACGTCAGCGTGCCGTAAAGAATTATACGGCTTTGAATATTTACGGTTCTTATGCAAAGAGTTTGGCAAAGAATAATTTCACATTATTGTTGGGATATAACCAGGAGTCTTATCACTATGATTATTTGAAAGCGGAAACTTCAAATATGATTAATGATGATATGCCTTCTATCTCGCAGTCGACCGGAGTACAGAAAGCATATGATGGCTTTTCTGAATATGCCGTGATGGGTTTTTTCGGACGTCTGAATTATGATTTTGATAATCGTTATTTGGTTGAGTTGAATGGACGTTATGATGCTTCTTCCAAATTTCCGTCGGGTAGTCGTTGGGGATTCTTCCCTTCTTTATCTGTTGGATGGAGAGTAATGGAGGAGAGTTTCATGGAACCGTTGCGCGATTATATTCCGGAATTTAAAATCAGGGGATCAATTGGTACGGTAGGTAATCAGAATATTGATCCTTATCAGTTTGTTCCGAGTATGGAATCGGTAAAATCTACATGGTTGGATAATAATAATCAGCCTATTACATTAAAACAACCAGGGTTAGTCAGTGGAAATTTTACTTGGGAAACGGTTCGTACGTTAAATATTGGTTTCGACTTGAGTGCCTTGAAGAATCGTCTTTCTGCCAATTTCGACCTTTTCCGTCGCGATACGAAGGATATGTTGACCAGTGGGTCACAGTTACCTGCCACTTTGGGAGCTAACGCTCCGTTGCAGAATGTGGCCGATTTGAAATCTACCGGTTTCGAATTGGAGTTGGCATGGCGTGACCAGATTGGTAAAGTACATTATAATATCGGTTTCAACCTGTATGATTATAAAGCATATATTACTAAGTTTAAAAATAATGTAGCCGGTGTAATTCGTACTTCTGATAACAAAACGTATGTAGAGGGACAGCGTCTCGGTGAAATATGGGGATATGTAACAGATCGTCTTTATACAGTAGATGATTTCGTAGAAGGTTCTTTAGATGCAAATTTGAAGAATGGTACTTTAAAAGACGGTATTCCTCACGTGGAAGGTGTGAAACCGAATCCGGGAGATATGATGTATAAGGATTTGGACGGCAATGGTATCATTAATGCGGGAAATGAAACGATTTATGATCCGGGGGATCGTAAGATTATTGGCAATAACTCATTACGTTTCCAATATGGTATTAATGGCGGCTTGTCATGGAATAATTTCAGTTTCTCCTTCCTTTTGCAAGGAGTCGGAAAGTGTGATAAATGGTTGACCAACGATTTGATCTTCCCGTATTATTATGAATTCGGTACGATTTATAAACATCAATTGGATTACTGGACTTCCGAAAATACAGGAGCTTTCTTCCCGCGTTTGTATGAAACGGGTATGAGAAATACCAATTATGCAGCGAATGTGCGCGCCCAGACAAAATATCTGACTAACGGTGCTTATCTGCGGGTAAAGAACCTGACATTGGGATATACCATTCCTCAAAACATTATTTCTAAAATTGGTATCAATAACCTGAGAGTGTATGTTTCTGCAGAAAATCCGTTTACGTTCGATCATATGCCAAAGGGACTGGATCCGGCTGTTGACAGTAAAGCGAACGGATTGGGATATCCGTTTATGAGTTCGTATGCTTTTGGCTTCAGTATAAGCTTGTAATTCTGTATTATTATGAAACTATTAAAAAGAGAGAATATGAATTTGAAAAAATATATAGTATTACCGGTCATTGCTTTAACCGGTTGGGGGTTGTCGGGATGTTCGAGCGATTTTCTGGATAAATATCCTTTGGATGAACAAACAGAAGCAACAGCCTTTAAAACCAGCGACAACTTCAAAACGTATGCCTGGGGATTATATGAATATTTCGACGGATTTCCAACAGATGGCGGTTACACTCCGGCTAATATCTCGAGCGAATATAATACGGATAATATAATTTATGCCAATTCCGGCGGAGAATCCGATTATGCTTATCAGTTAAAGAAGTTACCGGCAACCAGTAGTTCTTGGAGTTTTACGTATATCCGTCGTGTCAATATAATGTTGCAGAATATTGATGGTTCTTCCATGAGTGATGTCGATAAAGACCACTGGAGAAGTGTCGGCTACTTTTTCAGAGCGTTACGTTATTTCGATATGATGGCTGCTTATGGCGATGTGCCTTGGATCGACAAAGTGCTGAGTGATACGGATACGGAGGATCTTTATTGTGAACGTACTCCGCGAGACGAAGTCGCTAAGCATATCCTGGAAGATCTGCAATGGGCGGAAGAACACATCAAAGAAGGTGGTACAGGAACAAATACAATTAATGTTCATGTGGTCAGAGCTCTAATTTCACGTTTCGGATTATTTGAAGGTACCTGGCGTAAATATCATGGATTGAATGATAGCGAAACGTATTTGAGAGCTTGTGCTAATGCTTCAGAAAAGTTGATGAGTGCTTATCCTTCTATCATGCCTAATTATGATGACCTTTACAACTCGGAAGAATTGGTCGGAAAAGCAGGTGTGATCCTGGCAAAACAATATGAAACGGATATGGTAACACATAGTATTACACGTGTTATCCGTTCTTCTGCCTGGTATGTCGATCTGACAAAAGATGCAGTTGACAGCTATTTGTGTTCAGACGGACGTCCGGTTTCTACCAGTAAGGTATATGAAGGTGATAAGGATTTGAATGCTCAGTTCCGTCATCGTGACCGTCGTTTATATTGGACGGTAGTTCCTCCGTATAAAGTAAAATTGACTGGTGCTGCCGGTACATCATTCGGTTGGGAGCATACAGGAGTGGCCAGCGATCGTGAATATATTGACTTTATGGAAGAAATAGGTGGTTCGGCAACGGGTAAGAGTTTGCCGGTTTCTAACTTCGTCGGCTATCAGGTTTCCGGTTTTCCGCACTTCCGTAACTATCCGAACGGGCAGGGATTCCTGGTTACTCACTTAGGTTTCTATTTCTGGAAATATTATAACCGTCACGTCGATAATATGGCGTTGCGTTCCTCTACCGTCGATTATTTGCTTTTCGGTATAGAAGAAGTAATGTTGAATTATGCAGAAGCTAAATTTGAATTGGGCGAATTCTCTCAATCTGTAGCTGATGCCACTATTAATAAACTTCGTGTTCGTGCGGTTATTCCTGCTATGAATGTATCGGAAATAGATGCTTCTTTCGATTTGAATAGAGACCAGAGCGTAGATCCTGTTTTGTGGGAAATTCGTCGTGAACGTCGTATCGAATTGATGGGCGACGGTTTCCGTTTCCGTGATTTAAAACGTTGGAAAAAAGGAGAATATGTGAATAAACAACCATTAGGTGCATGGGTAAAAAGCAGTGACTATGGTAGTAAACTCAATATTCTCGGAGGTGCCGATGAAGGCTATTCCATCTTGTTTGCCAAACCATCGGGTTGGTTGGAAAAATATTATCTGGAACCGATTCCGACACAGGAAATTGCCTTGAATCCTAAACTGAAACAAAACCCCGGTTGGGAAACCGCTGAATAATTAACATCAATTACTTTTAAAGGTTGTTTCTGCGGACAATGTTCTCATAGGGACAACCTTTATTTTTTTATATAATAAATATGAACACTAGAAAATATTTATATATCGTTGCTTTTGTTTTTCTATTTGCCAATGTTTCATTTGCTGCTAAATGGAAAGCTAAACATGTAGTATTGATCGGTCTCGATGGTTGGGGGGCTTATAGTGTGGAAAAAGCTGAAATGCCCACCGTGAAGAAATTAATGGCTGAAGGTTCCTATACTTTGAAAAAAAGAAGCGTGCTGCCTTCTTCCAGCGCTGTGAACTGGGCTTCTATGTTTATGGGGGCTGGTCCTGAGCTACACGGATATACGGAGTGGGGTTCACGGACTCCTGAACTGCCGTCGCGTGTATTGAGTAAAGATGGCATATTTCCAACAGTATTCGGCCTTTTACGTGAATCGGACGCCAAAGCGGAGATCGGTTGCGTTTGCGAATGGAAAGGTATTCGTTATGTGATAGATACACTGGCTTTGAGCTATGACAAACATGTAGCGGAAGCATCGAAAGAACCGGATGCAACAGCTCGTTATGCAGTCGATTATATCAAATCGGCCAAACCGAACTTGTGTGCGGTTATCTTTGATAATCCGGATCATGTGGGGCATGCAGACGGACATGATACTCCTGAATACTATAATATGTTGAAAGTTCTGGATGGCTATATCGCCCAGATAGTAGAAGCTGTTAAAGAAGCCGGAATATTGGATGATACGATCTTTATTGTTACATCCGACCACGGAGGAATCAAAAAAGGACATGGTGGTAAGACTATGCAGGAAATGGAAACAGCTTTCATTATTTCCGGAAAAGGAATCAAGAAAGGGTATGAATTTACAGAAAGTATGATGCAGTTTGATACGGCTGCTACTATCGCTCATATTTTTAACCTGAAACAACCGCAGGTATGGATTGGCCGCCCGATGGTACAGGTTTTCAAATAACATGAGAAGCTCGCGTCTAAAAATAAAAGTACGAATGAATAATCATATAAAAATAAGTTTGGCTTTGCTGTCGGTATCTTTGTGTCAGGCTGCAGCTAAAGAAAATAAGAATGACCGTCCGAATATCGTTATTATCTATTGTGACGATATGGGGTATGGTGATATAGGAGTGACCGGACATCCGGATATAAAAACACCCAATCTGGACCGGATGGCTCTGGACGGTATGCGTTTCACGAATTATTACAGTGCATCACCGGCTTCAACGGCAAGCCGTTATTCTTTGTTGACGGGACGTTATCCGGTTCGTGCCGGTTTCCGGTGGGTCTTGAGTCCGGATGCGGAGAGAGGTATTCATCCCCGGGAATTGACAATAGCCGAACTTCTGAAGGAACAAGGTTATGCTACGGCTATTTATGGTAAATGGCATTTAGGTAGTACGAAGAAAGAATATCTGCCTTTGCAGAATGGTTTTGATGAATATGTCGGCCTTCCGTATAGCAATGATATGATTCCCCCGAAATATCCGGATATTGCTTTGATGTGTGGGAATGATACGCTTAGAATGAATCCGGACCAGTCGGAACTGACGGCCCTTTACACGGAAAAAGCTATATCGTTCATTAAGAAACATAAGAAAGAAAACTTTTTTGTATATGTTCCTTATGCAATGCCTCATGTCCCGTTATATCCCGGAAAAGCTTTTATAGGCAAATCTAAGAGAGGTACTTACGGCGATGCTGTGGAAGAAATCGACTGGGGAGTGGGAGAAATTTTGTCTGCTCTTAAAAAAGAAGGAATAGACAAGAATACGATTGTTTGGTTTATGAGTGATAACGGTCCCTGGTTGCCCCGGAACGAGGAAGGCGGTTCGGCCGGTATCTTCCGTGACGGTAAAGGCAGTACCTGGGAAGGAGGGGTCCGCGTACCTTGTTTTGTTAGCTGGCCCGACCATTTGAACGGGCAGGTGAATGAAGAAGTTATTACTTCCATGGATGTTTTCGCTACTTCCGTATGGATGGGAGGGGCAGCGATTCCAACCGACCGTGTTATTGACGGAAAGAATATAGCCTCTTATCTCGGATACGAAAATGTGGCTCCGAAACCGGAAACTCCATACTTCTATTTTGGTATCGACCATCAGCTGATGGCGGTACGTAAAGGACAATGGAAGCTGCATGTGAAAACATACAGCCAATTGGGACTGGATTATTTTAAAGGAGAATTACCGTTACTGTTTAACATTAATACCGATCCTTCTGAAAAATATAATCTGGCAACCAAATATCCTGAGGTTGTGAAGGAATTGACATCCCTGATAGAAGAAAAGCTGGAGGAAGTGAAAACGACCGGTGATTTTTTCAGTAAAAACTGAGTATTATTTGTATAGGATAAAGGCTGCCAGCAACAGGCTTATAGAAATGTCTGCGTGCTTGCTGAAATAGACTTTTATGAATTTGAGCGCCTCAGAAATATGTTCCTGTACGGTGTTGACTGAAATACCTAATTCGGCAGCAATTTCTTTATGAGACATACTTTCGATACGGCTCATATTAAAAATCTTTTGACGTTGCGGGGGGAGTTGACTGATTGCATTCTGGAGAATCATCTGATATTCAGTATAGATGATTTTGGAGTCAATCGCTTCTTCTTCCGTAATTTTTTGTGCAGACAGTATTTGTTTCACTTTCTCATCAATATCGATATCCCGGAAATAATTGAGTATGCGGTTCCGGGCCATCGTATAAAGGAAAGAAGAAAAGGACAACTCAGGATTGATAAAGGAGCGCGATTCCCACAAGCGGATAAATATTTCCTGTACAATGTCGTTCGCTTCTTCTTTCGATTTGAGCAGATGGAGGCAAAAATAGTATAACTTATCTTTATAGCGCACATATAACTCACTGAAAGCCGCTTCATTGTCCCGAATGAGTAGTGTGGCTAATTCTGTGTCTGTCTTTTCTTTGAAGTTCATGTACACAAATTCCTAATTTGAGACAATATTACGTTTTTTTCTAGAATAAAAGAAATTCCCGGCAGAATAACTGAGAAATAGTAGTTCCACCGGGAATTTTATGTAGTGTTTCTGTTTTATCAGAACAACTTTTCAGGATATTCACCAACATCAACCAGTGCCTGAATCTTGTCGACTACTTCTTGGCGGTCTTCCGGATATGTGACACCGAACCATTTACTGTTTGTATCCAAAACTTTTACAGTGGCAGTCTTGTCACTAATCAGTTTATCAACCATCAGCGGGATGAAGAATTCGCTCTTCAGGTTTTCCATGTTTTTCGGATCACTCAGGAATGTTTTGAAGAATTCATTGCTGTAAGCGAAATAATCAGGAGTAAAGCCCCAGAAATTCATGCTGACCGGAGTGGTGTCGGGAGTAGCTGTCCATTCGCCGTTGTCGTCGATATATTTTACTTCGCCATCTATACGCTGGATTTTGGTACGCTCAACGACTGATGTCAGCAGTTGGTTTTCGTCCGTACCGCAAATACCGCGTGAAACGGTTCCGCTTTCGCTCAATGTATTTCCTACACGGAAACCTACCATTGCATAGGTGTTTTTGGAACCGTCAGGCAATGCAGCCAGATACTTACCCATTACCTGGAAAGAGTCGCGGCCGTAGAAGTCGTCGCAGTTGATTACAGCGAACGGTTCGTTGATCACACCGTCACCCATCATTACGGCATGGTTTGTTCCCCACGGTTTTGTACGTTCCGGCGGGCAGGTAAATCCTTCGGGGAGGTTATCCAATGCCTGGAATACTAATTCACAAGGAATATGACCTTCATATTTTGAGATGATCTTATCACGAAAATCCTGTTCAAAATCTTTACGGATAACAAAGACAAGCTTTCCGAAACCAGCCTGAATAGCATCATAGATTGAGTAATCCATAATTGTTTCTCCGTTAGGACCTAGTCCGTCCAATTGTTTTAATCCTCCATAGCGGCTGCCCATACCGGCTGCCAATAGAAATAATGTAGGTTTCATAATTCTTTTATTTTAATTAGATAGTGTATTTTTCATTTTGCTGACAAAGGTAGAAAACTATTTACGAACGGCAAGATAATATTCTTCTGATTTGAGATGTCGGCCGAAATAAAATATCCTTACCCTGAAAAATTCACTTCACTTCCAATACAACGATGGATTTGGCCGGAATATTGATTTTCAGCTGCCCTTTCTCCACTTTGGCACCGTTGAAAGCCACCGGTTTTACTGCGTCCGGTTTTTCGAACGTATTATGATCGTTGATGGAGGCGGAGGTCAGGATGCGGCCATTTACGCCCGATATTTTCTGGCCTTGCAGGTCAAGCGTGATGTTTTGCGTATTGTCGATGTCTACGTTTGCCAGCGTGATGTGGATCAGACCGTTTTTATCTTTGGAAGCGGATGCGTTCAGCATCGGGACTTCGCGGTTGTCGCGTACCCGGGCTTTGTCACAGATCAGGTCCATCGGCAGGAATGTAGCATCCTGATGCACTTTGTACATTTCAAATACATGATAAGTAGGTGTCAGTAACATCTTCGGGCCGTTGGTCAGGATCATGGATTGGAGTACGTTGACGATCTGGGCGATGTTGGTCATTTTCAGACGGTCGGTGTATTTATGGAATACGTTCAGGGACAAGGCGGCAACGAAAGCGTCGCGCATGGTATTCTGCTGGTAAAGATGGCCGTTGATGGTTCCGGGTTCTTCGTCCCACCAGGTACCCCATTCGTCAAGCATCAGGGCTACGTTCTTTTTAGGGTTGTACTTATCCATGATCGTGATATGCTTTTTTATCACATCTTCTATTTCCAGGCATTTCCCCATTGTCCAGTAATAATCGTCTTTGTTGAAATTTGTTGCCGAGCCTTTGCTGCCGTTCCAACCGGAAACGGTGTAGTAATGTAGGGAAAGCCCGTCCATGCGGCCGCCAACGTTTTTCATTAGTACTTCCGTCCAGTTATAATCGTAGTCGCTGGCACCGCTGGCAATTTTGAATAAACGGTTTCCGTCGTAGTTGCGGCAGTAGGTAGAGTAGCGGCGGTACAGGTCGGCATAATATTCCGGGCGCATGCTGCCTCCGCAGCCCCAGCTTTCGTTACCGACCCCGATGAATTTTACGTTCCAGGCTTTGTCGCGGCCATTTTGACGGCGCAGGCGTGCCATCGGGCTGTCACCTTCCGAAGTCATATATTCAATCCATTTGGCCATTTCTTCCACCGTACCGCTTCCAACATTGGCACTGATGTAAGGTTCGCATCCCAGCAGCTCGCAGAGGTTGAGGAACTCATGGGTTCCGAAACTGTTATCTTCGATCGTTCCGCCCCAGTTGTTGTTGACCATTTTCGGACGGTTCTCTTTCGGGCCTATACCGTCCATCCAGTGATACTCATCGGCAAAGCAGCCGCCCGGCCAGCGGAGGTTGGGGATTTGCAACTTTTTCAGGGCGTTGAGCACATCATTACGATACCCTTGTGTATTAGGTATGTCAGAGTCGGGACCCACCCAAAGGCCGCCATAAATACAAGTTCCGAGATGCTCGGCAAACTGTCCGTAGATGTGTTTGCTGATTTGTTGTGTTCCTTGCTGGGGATACACACGGATGCTTGCCTCTTTTTGAGCAAACAAAGGGAGTGCCAGAAAAGCAAGGGCACTGATGAATAACTTTCTCATGATATTATTTTTTAATGTTCACATACAACTTTTTACTGTATTTGTGGTGCATCGATAGCATCCAGCTTCCTCAAAGTTTCCAGCCTGAAAGCACCGGGCCAGGCCACCAGCCATGAATTGATCCGGTCGAAATGAGGTGCGGCATCCCAGTTCCAGTGACTTTGCAGATAGGCTTCATTCTGGGAACCGACAGGGCGGACACGTCCGTTTATCACCAGTGTACCGTCGGATATCAGTTGGCAACCGTTATTCCAGATGGCAATCGCTTTTTCTTTCCACTGGCTGTCTCCTGTCAGTTTCGTCAGCTCGAACCATTCCGGCACCCAGAACAAAGCGTACGGGTCCAGGTGATGATGCTGCACGGAAACCGAAGTTGCACCGAAAGTCTTATAGTTGTATTGGGTGAAGTTGTCGTTTTCCGGATAAATGCCGTTATAATGCCACAACCAGGTGGACAGATAGTAGGAGACGGCAACGGCATCATCGAGGTATTCTTTGTTGCTTGTCAGGTTATACAGCTTCAAAGCCGAGCGCAGGAGGGAAATGGATGACTCCTTGTCGATACACCAGGTATCCAAAGCCCCAGCCGTAGAATATCCTTTTGTTTTCAGTTCGCTCACATAATGATCGTAAGCCCGGGTTGCGGAAGATAAATAGGTGGAGTCTTTCGAACGTGAGAATGCTTCGAGCATGGGGGGAACCATAAAACAACCGATAGTCCCTTCCCGGTAGAAACATTCTCCGTTCGGATACCAGCCGCGACCATATACTCCGTTGTCCTGCTGGTCGTTTCTGACGAAATCGCAGATACCGAAAGCCAGGCTTTCATAATCCGGTCTTTCCAGTCCGCAGGCTTTCACCAGTTCAGTCGCTTCGAAATAATTCAGGGCGGCCGTTCCCAGGTTGCAGGCATCTATGACGACATTGTCGATCTGGCTTCTCTGGCCGGAGATACGGTCATAGTTCGTGATAAAAAGTCCGTTGGGCAGCCGGCAGAGTTTGGCCCATGCATCGAGGGTGGCTACCCCTTTGTCCAGAGATTCTTTGTTATTATGTTTGATATAATCGAAAAGCAGTGAATTGGCAAAAGACGCATTTTGTCCGCACCAACCTATTTCGTATCCTTTCCGTTTACTCCATTCCCCGCTTTTATCCGGCGAGAAACCGATTGTAAATCCACTGAAAGCACCCTCTTTCGTCCAAAGATATTCTTTAGCATACCGGAGGCCCAGTTCCCATATTTTGGCGGGTGGATAAATAGCTGTCCCTTGTTTGTCGGCACGCTCCCAGGCTTCGTGCAAAAAGTTATGCATGGCATAATGATGAGGCTGCACGTCGCAGACGGAGAGATAAGCGGTCAATGTGACCGTTTCCCCTTTGGATAATTTTTCCTGTTTCTGATATCCCGGTTTGTAGCGGTCCCTGGCTGCATACATGACCGGCATTTCTTCTTCCGGCCAGATAAGCCGGTGGGTAGTGGTCTCCCTGTCCGGCATCAGGGAACAGGAGATACTCTCTTTTTCATTCTGGGGGACGTCGCTCCACATGGCAACGGCAAACCGTGTTCCTTCCGAGTAGGTTGCTCCGGGAATGGGTGTGCTGCGGTAGGAATAAGTTCGCCATTTCCCGTTTTGCTGTGCACCTTTGGGCTCTTTTCCCCGTCCCCAGTTGTTTCCGTTGTAAGAGACGGAAGGTATCATCCAGTAATCGGAGGCGGATTTGTGTACGAAATCCAGGTTAATCCTGGCTGTTTCCATGTCTTCCAATGCTGTGTATTGGCAGGTGATCTTAAACGTACAGGAATCGAGCATTTCAATCTGATCTGTACGATTCATTCCTTTTGTTACGGAAGGGTTCAACTCTCCGACAACCGTTTTTCCGGACATGAGAACCATTCTGTCATCCTGGTTTTTCCAGTGATATTTATCAGACTGGCAGGACAAAAGGATAAAGCATAGAACGAAATAGAATAAGTGTAGTCTCATAAATATGTGATTTTGTCTAAAGTCTTCATTCTAACAAGGTTACTGCCAACAAATGTATGTAAATATCAGGACAAAGCCAAAGGAAATGATTCTTATTTTGACAGAGGAATTTATAATATATATGGAAGGGATAAAAGAAGGGAGTGCCTCAAAACGTAGAAGCACTCCCTTTTTACATTACAGCAACTTGAAATCAGATCGTCTATTCAATTTCCGGTCTGTCGCCGCCACCGTTGCCACCGCTGTCATTTTTGGTAACAATCTCTTCCTTTCTCTCGAAATTGGCATCCTTACGAGCTTTACGCAAGGTCGCTCCCGGACTGAAAATGATTCGTGGGATTTTTATCATATTGGTTTGAAATTCCTCTTTTTCAGCAGCTCCGGTAGAACCAACCCCGTAACGGAAGTTTCCGAATTCACCGAACTGTACCCGTCGTCCGGCTGCCAAATGTTTTTTGATCAGGTAGTTCATACGGTCCATAACCCCTTTTACCTGGTTGGAAGGAATACCGGCTTCACTGATCTCACCCAATAATTCTTCAAATCCTACCAAATCCGAATAAACCGGTTGTGCATATAACTTTTTCGGGGTTTCTTCTTTGTCTTTCCCCATGTTGTTACGTTCGACTAAACGATACTTTACTGACATAATTTTAATTTTTTAAGTGTTAATAGAAATTACTTCATCTGTTTTCGAAAACATTACAAAAGTAACTTCCAGCCGAAACACAAAAATGGTTTAGATGGAGATAGATAGGTTTAAAAGGGAATAAGAGGGTATAGAAGTTATTTTTTATATTTTACCAGCATAATTACAGGATTTGAATCTTCTTCCAACTCCGCAGCAATTTCTTTCAACTTCCCTTTTAATTGCCCTTTTTCGTAAGCCTCAATAAGTTCGTGGGGTTCTAATTTTTGACAAAAGGCGATTTCACTATTTGTAGTTTCCTGCATAGTTAAGTTCACGGGGACTTTTTCAGAAAAATCATCATTGAATACAGTATATTCGAATAATGTATTATCTATTCTGTCATACATTAAATGTGTTTTTGGGAATTTCTCATTCCTTAAAATGTCGGCATCCATCGTTACTGTTTCCATAAAATAGTAGCGATCGGTAAATATACATGGTAAAAGGAATACGGCTGGTTTCATCGATTGTATAGATGGTGTTCTGGCTATGAAAGGAGTCAGACTGTAATCCGGTGAGAGTTTGAATATTGTATCGGACGAGGGCTCCGTTAGCAGCCAACTATCATTGTAAGGAACGATAGGATAAAGACGAGGGGCACCCCCTGCATTTTCTGTGCGGTTGGTTATTCCCCATTCAACTTTCTTCTTAAAATAGATTCGAAAATCTTTAGCAATGTTCCCGTCTTGTTTGGAAATGATAACAAAACGTTGGTAATCCGTTTTATTTTGTATCTGGATGGAAGGTGATTCCCTGGCAATCAAATAATCCTGGTTGTAATTCGTAGCATTAATCCATTTGTTATCGCCTCTGGGGATACTTTTTAAAAAAATTCCCTGAAAATCATATACCAGAACGTTTCTTATTATTTCATCAATGTATATTTCACCGCTGTTATCATCTACGAAGGCACTTAGGTTGAATATATATTCCTCAGAACCTTGCCCTTTCCGGTTAAACTTTCTCAAACCTTTGCCATTTCGGTCGAAGATAAAGATATCGCCATCGTTGATGACATTTTTCACTAATATGATTTCTTTACCTATGGCTTGTACGATGCCTTGACAAAGAAATTCGTCCGTGGATTCTAATGCAATATATTCCACATCCATAATATCCTGAAGAATTAACTCTTTTAGAGGATATTTTTTACTAACGTCAATCGTAATAAAAGTATCCGGTATAGCAATAGTATCAGAGTCTTCCTTTTGACAGTCAGATTTTTTGTTACCACCGCATCCTGCCATTATTGTCAGAAGCATAACTAAGATTGTATAAATGCTTTTCATATTACTTTAATTTCATCAAACATATAACCGGATTGTATTCTTCATTTATATTTTCACTGATAGATTTTAATTCAGGTATTTTTGCTTAATCACCTTGCTTGTAAAGATATAGAAAACTTCTTACCTATTGAAAATATTATGCCGAATAAAACTTATTTTCTGTTTTGAATTAATATCTTGACCTCTTCCCGCATTTCCCGGATAGCCGTGCTCTTTACTTTTGGTTCCTTTTCCAGTACGGCATTTGCCGCATTGAAGAACTTGTCTTTTTGAAAGAATCCTGGTTCCGAGTAAAGTTTGATAAGAAACCACAATACGACTAATTGCCCGCCAAACAGCATTTTCTCCGGTTCGGGATCCAGTTGCCAGTTATAAGTAAGTGCAACAATAGCCGCCAAAATCATCACCAATCCGTCTGCGACCGAAAAGACAAATGGTTTTACCGATTTCGTCAGAACAGTCGCCACCAGACTGCATGCAGCCAGTAGCAACATCGCCAGATGAAACCAAAGAACTTTTCCTGTGACCAGCCCGTTAGCCAGTCCTGTGTCTGTAGCAAAAACGGTGCACAGCAGAAAGATTCCGCTGATAGCGAGCAGTGAGTAACTTATATATTGTCTGTATTTCATAAATCAACCGTAAAATACTGTTTCCCCTTTTTGTAAATAAACACCTGTTCCTCCCGTCCTTTGGTCCGGTCGCGCAGCCATAACAACGCATTGTCCGGAACACGGTATTCCAGTTCCCACCCGGTAGCCGTTTGAACCCCGAGCGATTTCCACCCGTTTACTCCGTCTTGATAGAAGAGCTCGTATTCATCTCCCGGCCAGACATAATTGTCATCGTTTCGTGGTGAGAAAACGACTTTTCCAATCGTTGTTGTTTTTCCCAGATCATATGTGATAAAACAAGAAGTATCTCTTGCCTGAAAATAGCTGAGTATGTCTCTGTCTGTTATATGATCCAATGCCCGTACAGGTTCTATATCGTTCATTCGTTTTAATGGAATCTGTTCTTTGCATAAGGAATCCTTGAAAACAGAAAGCTCACTGAGTTCCATTCGTTTTCCTGATGGAGCGATATATTTTATGTATCTGTATTTCTTGTTAATATCCGGTGGAGTCAGTTCATAATAATTGTAATCCAATGTATCATTGAACTGATATACCAGATCCGGTCGGGTAAAAGAAAGATCTGCACTCACTTCTATTTTTGATCCGATAATGGCCCGATAAAGAAATTCGGCAATAGTTGGCATAAGCGACATTTTTCTTTTCAGTATAACTTTTTTCATGGAGGTCGTATCCGGCTTTAGCAAATGAACTGTTTCATTCTTATAAATAAACGGATAACCTGCCGCCCGGTGGTTTTGCCCGTCCGAGATCAAAGGCTGGTAAATAACATCCGGTTCCAGATTTCGGAAAGTCACATTCCCCTTGTTGTTGTGTGCGATATCGACCGGAATCCATCCGCCCGGACTGAAAACGCCCAGATAGATATAATCTTCGTATGCAGACTGCACGGAGACGGATACTTCATTCTCACCGAAATAATTGGCTGTCACATCTTTGATAAAACGATCCCTGAATAAAGCCGGCACTTTATTGTCTTTTGTAATTCCGGAAAACGGTTCATCCTGTGCTCCGAAGCAGTAGCGGTAGACTTTCCCCTTTTTTCTGCCATCGGTACCCGGATTTATGCGGGATGCTTCAAACTCATTGAAACCGAACTGGATGAACTTTCCGGTCGTATCGCGTAACACAGTCCAGAAGTGAGGATGTTGGTATTCTGGAGAATAAACGAAATATTCACTGGCGACAGGAATACCGCAGGCACGCATGGCATAAAGTGTGACATCGCAAGCCTCCCTACAGAAACCGACGCGATGATAGAACAGGAAGTCCGCACTTTGATGAGGTATGTTAAAATCCGTGTTCCAACGGTAATAAACTCTTTTCAGATCTTTATCGACGGCTTTGCAAGCCTCAATCACATCATTCCCCTGATAAGCCGAGTCGAGTATGGCCGTATAATAATCATGGTACAGCTTCCGCCAGGATGACAACGGCTCGTCTCCGATCCGGTAAGGAAGGATCAGTTCGCAAAAATTATCGAATCCCAGATTCCGGTTCCACGGATACCTTTTCCACACATCGAAGGCAAGGTCGATATTCTCGATCAGGTAATCAGCCGTGATCACTTTGGCGTCATATACTTTCGGCAGTGAATAGAAAGAAACCCGTTGCCATTTTGTTATCACCTCTTTAGGAACGGCTTCTCCTTTATCTTTTTGTATCAATACCGGTTTGATAGAATCCAGTTGCCATCCTTCATATCCGTACCATCGGGGCATATTACGGATCAGGAAACGGGCGGCTTCCAGTTTTTCCGGATTATTCTCATAATGGCTTAATACCTTTTCCAGTTCGCCCCGGTTATCTCCGGCAAACAAGAGTGCTTGCTCCAGACGTTTGCTATCCGATGAAGCGCAAGCGATGAGAAAAACGGCTAATAGTATGTTTATTCCTGTTATAAATACTTTTTTCATTGTTTTCCGGATAATCCAGGTTTTACCGACAATATACTCTTCGGGTAGTAATCTCCAATAGCGCGAATCCTGTGAGTTCATATTTTGTTAGTTTTGAAAATATTGTGTTGAATAATTATGACTTATTTTTACCACCAAACCTGTTTCCCCTTCTCATACGTAAATATCCGTTCTTCTTTTCCTCTGGTATAATTGCGTAGCCAGTATAAAGTACCTTGGGGGATCTGTTTATATATTAATAATTCATCCTGCTCTGCCGTTTGTTTTCCGGCAGAGGCCCATGCACCCGATTCATCTATATAGAAAAGTTCATAGAGATTTCCTTTTCGTATTCCGTTGTCATCATTCCGGATGATATAGCGTATTTTGTTTATATGTGTCGGCTTGGATAATGCCAGACCTGCCCAACTCATGCTGTCGCGTGTGTGGAAGAAGGTGAGAGGGTCTCCGTCGAATACATTATATTTGGTTGCATGCGGGTTGTAGATGCTGGTGTTGTCTGTTCCGATAATTTCCCCTTTTAGTATTTGCTGACTATTTGTATCGTAAAATTCCAGTTCAGCCATATTTCCCCGTAGATTGGGAGAAGACTGGTATCTGTAATATTTGTAACTTTTTTTAGGATTCACCTCGATAGTGGTATACTTGAAACTTGGAGCTTCTGTGAACGTATATAAATCTTCCGCTATCCGGAAATCCGCATAATCCGATCCCTGGAATCTGCCACCAACGAATGCCGGAGGTATGGCTTCGAGATGTTTGGGTTCGCGGTATTTGCGTTCGAGGTACAGGTCTTCTTTTTCTCTCCGGCATTCGAAAATAGTAACCTTTCCGGTGGAATCGACGACAAAGGGAGAACTTAACGGTTGCAAAGAGTTATCCTCATAACTGTTGACCTGATAGATAATATCAGGACCGATATGGTTGAATGTCAATTTCTTATCGGATATCTTTCCCCAATCTACCGGGAACCACCCTTGCGGATCAAATACGCATAGATAGGCATATTTATTGTGGCAGGTTCTATTCAATGGAATGGATACGGTCTGCGGATGAATAACAGGAAAATGGTCCGTAATATCTTTCATGAAAGGATTTTTGAAGAATGCAGGAATTTCTTCTTTAGATGTATTTGTCATCACTAAAGAAGTCTGTTGTACGGAAAATGTTTTCTGATAGACTTTCGGTATGCCATCAAAACGTTTGAGATGATCCCCTGGATGGTGCTCACCTCCAGCAAAATCATAATAGTTTCCGTCTTCGCCATTTAGAAGATTGAACGCGTGGCTATTATTGCTATGTCCCCAATGCGGAATACTTCCTGTTGTAACAGGTATCCCTACAGATCGCATGGCATATATTGCCAGGTTGGTATAGTCCCCGCATAAACCGAATTTTATATGGATAAGGCTACTGGGTTTTATGTCCGCCGGTTTTGGGAAATCGTTAAAGACATGGATCGGTAATTTAATCAGTTCATTGTTGATGGCAATACAGGCATCACGGGCAGTCAATATGCTGTCCGTTAATAATCCGGAAAAGGCATTATAGTATTCTTCCCTCCATATCTCCGGCAATTCGTTTCCAATCCGGTAGGGGAGTATCCATTCGCAAAACTCATCAAAAGAAAGATGTTTGTTCCAGGGTTTTTGCCATACTTGAAAAGCTGCATCTATCTGTGTAATCAGGAAATTTGCATTTAGTTGTTGCAAGTCTGCTTGTCGTTTAGCGTCGTTTTGTTGGTGTTCGTTGTTTGTCCTATAAGTGTCATTTATAGTCTGCTGGTCGTATTCTTCTTGTTTTATCTGGTATGCAGAGTCGATAAACTGGTGGAATTTATCAATTCGATCTCCTTCCTGATAGTATTTTCCCAACATATTCCGTATCAGAAACCTTGCAGCATCTTCTTTCTGTTTATCTCCTTGATAATGTTGTATAACTTTTTCAAGTTGTTGCCGGTTATTTCCTGCGGTTTGTAAGGCTAATTCCAATTGTCTATTGTTGGTGTTGCTGCATCCCGATAAAAGAAACAGATACAACCCAAGTACAATTGTGGCAAACAGATTTAATTTCATATTACTGTAATTTTGATACATAGATGAAGGGATTACTTAATAATCAATTCTATTAGTGAATAATTTTCAAAAATCTGTCCCATCTGAATTTATCCGTATATGGGTCTACCGATTTCCATATAATCCATGCTTTCCCGACGATATATTCTTCAGGTAGTAATCCCCAATAACGTGAATCCTGTGAGTTTAGGCCTTTGTCGCCTGCCATGAAATAATAGTTTTCTTGGAAACGATATCCGTAGATCGGCTTTCCGTTAAGAAAAGTCATAGAATCTTTGTATTGAAGGCTTTCCTGTTGTTCCCATTCGATCAGTTTTTTATATAACCGGAAGTTTGTACGATCTAAAGTAATGGAATCGCCTTTTGCCGGTATATAGAGCGGTCCGAAATCTTTGATGTTCCAACCGATGATGCTGTCGAATGGGAAACTCTGGAATATGCCGTCTTGAAATTTCTCAGTTGCAGCTATTCCTTTTTGTGAATCCATATTGCCGAGAGGCGTTTGTACGCCTTCCACATGAAAGAATCCGTTTCGGATGGATAGGGTATCTCCCGGTATTCCGACACACCGTTTGATATAATATTTGAGTATATGCATTTCAATTTTATCCCAACTGTTTGGATGCGGAAAATTGAAAACCAGAATATCATTGCGTTTTATCTTATTGAAACCTGGAATGCGATAAATATCTGTCTGTTCGTTTCTCATGGAGGCAAACAGGTTGAATAAGCGAGGTCCAACGGTCGGTTTCCAGACAAGTATATTGTCTCCTGTAATTAATCCCGGTTCCATCGAGTCGCTAGGGATTTTGAAAGAGGCAAAGATAAATACCTGTAAAACAAACCATAGAGTAACTGTCATACATAGCCAGAAGACAATATTGATGGCTTTGTTGATCAGGTTGTGTATTTTTCTATTCTCTTTCATCGAATTAATAGCTTTTTATACTGTCGTTTTCAATAAAAAATATCCGTTGGTTAACGATCCTTTCCGGAATAGTGAACCATAATAATGCACTAGCGGGTATTTGATCGTATGTTTGTGTTGTATCAGTTGAACTTGCATATTCTAACGGGATAAAACGTTCTTTCTCTGTATCCCAAAAGTGTAGTGTATGTTCCTGATCCAGTTTTTTCTTACGCTTATTCAATGTGAATGTTTGTTTATGTTCTTTTTGAGGGATAAATTTACGAATATTTCCATCTTTATCCGTATAAAAAGGGGCAGTAATATTTCGTAATTTATTCCCATCCGGTGAATCGGCAACCATAAATATATTATCTCCAACAACGTTTTCGAAATAACAAACGGTATCTTTTCTATGTCCGATCGCTATCGGGCACCATTCATAATAGTTATAAGTACATAAATAGACTTGATTTGATTTTCCTTTTTTTCTGTTATTTTTGTCGACAGAAACCTTTATCAATGTCGTTTTATCCAGATATTCATTAGTAACATCATAGATTAGAGGACTTTTTAGAGTCGTAACATATCCGTCGTCTTTTTTATCCATTATAGAAAAGTCAGGATCAAAACGTGAACGATAGACTTTAGCCGGTCGTCTATGTCTGACTTCTGAGAAAGAGCGGGCATGTGTGTCGGGTTGATCTTCTCCCGGTCCGAAGCTGTAGAATTTTCTATTGTCTAAAACTACGCACCAGCTATGGCCCAAGTCCATTTTAGTCCAGGTCGTTTGTTCTACTGTAACCGGAATGCCGCAAGCTCTCATTATAAAAGTACCCAGATTGCATAATCCTTCGCATTGGCTGATTCCGGAACGGTAGGTTTCGTCAATGGTCGGATAGAGTGGAAGACCAGTCTGTCCATATTTCATAATGCCTTTCAGATGCTCATTAAGTACGAAGCATGCCTCTAAGGGAGTTTTTACTTTCGCTGAATCCAGTATGGGAACGAAACGTTCCATAATTTCTCTTCTCAAATGAGAAACCTCTTCACATTGTGCGCGGTAGGGGAGGATGTATTTGCAGAAATCATTGAATGAAACATTTTTTGCCCATGGCTTTTGCCAGACAGTAAAAGCCAGTTCTATGTTATCAATAAGAAAGTGACTGTCAAGTGTCGATATATCGTATTTGTTATGTGTTTTGATTTTGTATCCTCTTCTTGTTAATGAGTCACAGTGACTTTTTACGGATTGAAATCCGTCGAAATTTACAACGTCCGGTCGATATCGTTCTTTTTCGGAAGAAGTATAATATTGTTCCTGTGTGAAATGATAGGACATATTCTCAATCAGGAAACGAGCAGCAGCGAGTTTTGTTGAATCCTTTTCATAATGGCTAAATACTTTTTCAAGTTCTTGCCGGTTTTCTTGGGCATTCTCGAGAGCTTGTTCCATTTTTTTATCATGCTGCGTATTACAAGCTATTAGAAAAACAGCTAATAAGATGTTTATACCTTTTGTAAAAAGATTTTTCATCAACAATCCCCTATTTACTTTATTTCTCAGATTGTGCATATGTGTTTGTTTATTTATACATTATTCTAAGTCATATATTTTTGATTTATAGTTTTATACTGTATTTAATAATGTAATGATTATTTTTTTAATCATAATTCTGTTAATTTGAAATGTTGAAAGCTTAAGATGTCATCACTGAATTTAGGGTTAAGATAGTGACTGTCTGATATATATAAGCCATCTTTCAAGATTATCATTATGCGAGAATTATATGTGAAGTCTGGAAATAATGTTTCTCCTATTTTATTGAAATTTTTATCTAAAATGATGATTGAAAAATTTTTACGACCATAACTTAATAATTCTCCTGGTCGAATATTTTTATCTATACTTTCCTTTGGATAAGATATTCGATAGTAGATGTTACGATATTTGTCATATAACAAATTACCATACCATGGATTTTCACAAAAATCTTGTGGGGTTGCGGTTAATTCTCCAGGTAATATTACTTTGTCAAAATATTTGCTTTTTACTGGTATTTTTTTTATGGAATCATGCTCTATAGATGCTATATATATGTTTTCATCATAATAGAAAGAGTAAATAAAATGTTTTCCATCAAAACAACGACTAAAAGCAGTTTCTAATCCGAATTTTTTTAATTTGTTATCTGAACCTGGATATTCTGGATAATCAAAAGGTAAGGCAGAAATATCGTATGAGTCCATGTTAAATTTAATAGAAACTGGATCATGGTCATTAAAACGATTGGGGCCTGAATATAGATACATTGTTCGTCCGATAACTTCTGCCTGTTTTTGATAAGACGCAGAAATACTGAATATAGATAAATTTTCGGGTGCGACATCTTTATCATAGGAATATTTAGTTATTAAAGTACCATTTTTGTTAACGAGTGAGATTTCCTTAATATCTCTGTTTGGCACGTAAATGCTATCTAAATTATGAATATAATATCCATTAGCAAATCCTATACCATTATTACCATCTATAGGAAAATTTACTTTAAATTCTAAATTTTGTTTTTGAAGGTTATAAAATAGAATTGTATTGGTGTTTGGATTTTGAAATGTAAAATACTCTTTCCCTTCTTTTTCTTTATATATAGAATAGACACGTAGTTCATTTTTGGTATCAGAATCTAAAACAAATGAAAGTTTTTTTTCAGTTTTTTTTAAAGTGTATTTTTTTATTTGGCTTTTTTCTGAGCATGAAATAGATGTCAGTATAAGACACGAAAGTATTATTTTAATGATTTTCATATTATAAATATTAAGAATTTTATATCGTTGAAAAATTATTGTTTATATATTAATTTGTTAAAATACGATTTTTTTTACTCGTTAAATTTCATATATAAATTTGTTTAAGAGATGTGTTAGAAGTGGTTTAGTGTATATTGATATTCATTTTGTATAAAAAAGGAATAAATGAATTATAATAAAACAAACTTTTAACACATCTCTATGAACGGTTTTAATCACAAGGTTTACAACCAAACCATCCTCCTTCACAACATTTTGTATAGCTTTCATCTGTCCACCAACAAGAACCTCCAACAGATGGTGTACATTCTTGTTCTGCTAATGCATTTATATTAGCTAGTGCCAAGTCTGACAGTTCCATCTTGTTCTGACTTTGGCTGAAATTCCAACCTGCTGCAGCTGCTATCGCAGCTAGAGCCATGATGCCGAATAACTTTTTCATATCCGTATATGTTTAATTATTTATTAAAATCATTATTTAATCAGGCTATTTTCTATCTTTGCCTACTATTCTTCGGATTAGATAGTCGAATGACACCTGTATCATTCTATTTTGTCGGTTATGTTACCATGATATACCTCCTTTCTGTATTGCAAGGGGACTTCGGGAGTTTGCTTGTACATTCTTGCCAGAGATGCAGCAAACTCCCATTCGTTCGATCACCGAACA